>Ga0256829_1001441_pt1 | contig 19561 bp, 18 predicted proteins | sample 131447metaG_FD_185979 | JGI IMG/M metagenome (GOLD analysis project Ga0256829, IMG submission 185979) | Hydrothermal vent microbial communities from Lau Basin, Pacific Ocean - 131-447 | ecosystem: Environmental > Aquatic > Marine > Hydrothermal vents | place: Pacific Ocean: Lau Basin | collected...
GCTGTCTGAAGGGGTGCGGCAGGCACCACCACTGTGACATCGGACTGGTGGGGCTGCGTACCAATCTCTTTGGTGACACACAGAAGGCCGCACGCGTCTATCTTGGCGGTGAGTACAGCAGCGGCGGTGCGCCCGCACGGCTCATCTTCCCCTCCGTACCGCTGAAGCACCTAAGGCAACTGCTTGAGACACTCATAACAAGTTTCGAAGCAAGCGGGCAGAAAGACTTTGAAGCGTTTTGCGCTGCATACCTCAACGGCCACAGCAGTGCGTTCGTGCTGCTCTGGTACCTTTCGCAGTGCTACCTCAAAAGGCCGCCGCAACTGGAAAAAACGTCCGAAACAGTGCTTTATGAAAGGCTTAAAATGTGTGAGGATTTCCCCGATGTTGCGGAGAGCGAGAACTATGCAGAGGCGATCAAAGTGATGATGCACGCGTTGTGGGATGACTGAGAATATCACTCATATTTTTTGAACTGCTCAAGCCACGCCTTGTCCTCTTCGGAGAGTGTGCCTACGCGCTCAAGCAGTTTGCGCTTGATATTGATCAGATCTTCTACACTCAGATAGACGAGCAGGTCGGGATTGATGGTGGGCTCCTCTCTGCCGTATGCGATCAGTTCTTCGATCTCTTCGAGCAGTTTGGCTTTGTCGGGTCCGTTTTTTTCATTCATTTTGATATACTACCGAATGAATTAAAAATTAAAAGTTAAAAATTAAATCAAGAAGGAGTTTTTATGTTGAATGTTGGTGATACGGTACCAGATTTCTGTCTGCCAAACCAGGATGAGGAGGAGATCTGCTTTAGAGATATCAAGGGCAAGTGGATCGTGCTCTACTTCTACCCAAAAGATAACACCCCCGGCTGTACGACCGAGGCGCTGGAGTTTACCGAAGCGCTGCCCGATTTCGAGGGTCTCAATGCGCTGGTACTCGGTGTAAGCCCCGACTCTCCCAAGAAGCACCGCAACTTCATCGAGAAAAAAGAGTTGAAGATCACCCTGCTGGCCGATGAGGAGAAAGAGGTATGCCAGATGTTTGGCGTATGGCAGTTGAAGAAGAACTACGGGCGTGAGTATATGGGTGTGGTACGCTCCACCTTCATCATTGACCCCGACGGCAAGATCGCCGCAAAGTGGGAGAAGGTGCGTGTCAAAGGGCATGTCGAAGCGGTCAAAGAGAAGCTTGCCGAGCTTCAGAACGCCTAACCTCCTGCCATTCCGGTCTCTGTACCGGACTTTTTAACCCCATTTCAAAAAATCTTAACAAACATTTGGATATAATCGCGTTCCCAATTCTGTACGGGTTGGAAAATACACATGTAGTTATTCCTTGAACGGTTGCGCATTATGCGTTAAGGACTACAGAGGGCTCAAACCACTGTGAAGCGATCGGCTTCTTACATTTAACAGTTATACCAAGGAGAAAATTATGGTAACAATGAAAGACCTACTGGAGTGCGGCGTTCACTTCGGACACCAGACTAGAAGATGGAATCCAAAAATGAAGAAATTCATTTTCGGTGCAAGAAAGAACATCTACATCATCGATCTTCAAAAGACACTCAGATACTTCAAATATACATACAATGTCGTTAGAGACGCAGCAGCTGAAGGCCAGACTGTACTCTTCGTAGGAACCAAAAAACAGGCGCGCCAGGCAGTCAAAGAGCACGCAGAGAGAGCAGGTATGCCTTACGTTGCAACAAGATGGCTCGGCGGTATGCTGACAAACTATCCGACAATGAAAAAATCCATCAGAAAACTCGAGATCATCGAGCAGATGGAAGAGAACGGACAGATCGACCTTCTTACCAAGAAAGAAGCGCTGATGCTCAAGAGAAAGAAAGAGAAACTCAACTCTTACCTCGAAGGTTTCAGACACATGAAAAAACTGCCTGACATGCTGTTTGTCATCGATGCAGTCAAAGAGCACATCGCGGTCAAAGAGGCAAGAAGACTCGGTATGAAAGTCATCGCGCCACTCGATACCAACTGTGACCCTGATATGGTAGATTACCCGATCCCAGGTAACGACGATGCGATCCGTTCTATCAACCTCTTCTGTAGAGAGATTGCCGATGCAATCATTGAAGGTAAAGCGGCATACGCAGAAGCGAACGGTGAAGCGGTAGAGGAAGCACCGTCTTCAGCGGAAGTTGAAGAGGTAGTAACTGAAGCGAAAGAGGAAGCGGCAGCTGCACCTGAAGCAGAAGCGGCACCGGCAGCAGAGGAAAAGGGTGATGACCTGACAAAGCTCAAGGGTGTGGGCAAAGTGTATGCTGAAAAGCTCAATAATGAAGGATTCCACACATTCGCGGATGTTGCGAACATGACTGATGAGCAGATTCAGGTAATGGAAGAGAAGTACAGCTTCAAAGGTGACTTTAAAGAGACTGTAGCACACGCAAAAGAACTGGCGGAGGCGTAATTATGGCAAATTTCGGACCAAAAGATATCAAAAAACTTCGTGAAATGACCGATGCGGGAATGATGGACTGTAAAAAAGCCCTCACTGCTGCAGACGGTGACATGGACAAAGCGGTTGAGTGGCTCAGAGACCAGGGTATCGGTGCTGCTGCGAAAAAAGCGAGTAAAACTGCTGCTGAAGGTGCCATCGGTGTCAAAGTCGAAGGACCAAAAGCAGTCATCGTCGAGATCAACTCTCAGACTGACTTTGTTGCTCAAAATGACAAGTTCAAAAACCTGATGAACGAAGTGATCGAACATGCGTTCGCAAACGATCTTGAAGATGCAGAGGCGATTAATGCTTCTGAGATCAATGGACAGCCATTCAGTGAATTCCTTGCACAGAACATTGCCATTATCGGTGAGAACCTTGTTGTAAGACGTGCCGATCTCATCAAGGGTGACGAAAAGACTGCTGTAAGCGGTTACGTACACTCAAACGGACAAAACGGTGTTATTATTGCAGCAGAGTGTGACGATGCTGAAACTTGCGAAAAGATCACACCGGTACTCAGAGAGATTGCAATGCACGCAGCTGCAATGGCACCTAAAACACTGACATACAAAGATTTCGATCCTGAATATGTTGCTGAAGAGACCAAAGGCAGAATCGAAGCGATCAAAAAAGAGAACGAAGAGCTTGAAAGACTTGGAAAGCCGCTGAAGAACATTCCTCAGTATATCTCCAGAGCGCAACTGACAGACGAAGTCATCGCAGCTGCCGAAGAGGCGATCAAAGAGGAGCTCAAAGCAGAAGGCAAGCCTGAGAAGATCTGGGATAGAATCCTCCCTGGTAAACTGGAAAGATTCATCTCTGATAACACAACGCTTGACCAGGAACAGTGTCTGCTTGACCAGAAGTTCGTTATGGACGACAGCAAAACCGTAGGTGAGTACTTCGAAGAGAAGTCTAACGGTAAAGCGAAAATCGTTAAGTTCACTCGTCTTGAAGTGGGTGAGGGGATTGAGGTAGAAGAGGAAGATTTTGCAGCCGAAGTAGCCAAGCAAATGGCGTAAAACACTTCTATTTTGCCGCATCTTTGGAGGAGTTTGCTTAGTCACTTACTTTTAGTAAGCTCCTGCACAACAACCTCCAAATCTACGACAAACTAAAAGGTTTGAGCATCTACGAGGGAGTTTACCTCCCCTCTTTCTATACCTCTAAAACCTACAGCAAATCAGAAACTTTTCTATTTTTTTAACTTTTAACTTTTCCCTTCCAATCACCAATACACCAATATACTAATAACACCATTCCCAATTTATGCTAAAATACCCCAAACCCAATAAAGGTGTGTCAATGTCCCAACCTCTCCTTGAAGCCAAAGGAATCTCCCACAGTTTCGATACGCTGCTCTTCTCTGATGTCGATGTGACGCTTCATCCCGGACAGAGTCTCTCCATTGTCGGACGCAGCGGTTCGGGGAAGTCGACGCTGCTGCACATCTGTTCTACGTTCATCAAGCCAAACGAGGGGAGTGTGGCGCTCTTTGGAGAAGAGGTCTACGGTAAAAGCGAGAGTGACATAGAGGCGATTCGGCGTTACGATATCGGCATTGTCTTTCAGTTTCACTACCTCTTCAAGGGGATGACAGCAATGGAGAACATCGAAGTGGCGACACTGCTTGCTCAGGAGCAGGTCGATATGGCTCTGCTTGAGAAGCTGGAGATCGCAGAACTGATGGAGCAGAAGATCGGTGAACTCTCCGGTGGGCAGCAGCAGCGTGTCTCCATTGCAAGGGTGCTGAGCAAGAAACCGCGTATCATCTTTGCAGATGAACCTACAGGCAACCTGGACAACGAAACTGCCTCACTGGTGATGGAGGTGCTGTTTGACTACATTCAGAGTCACGATGCCGCGCTGCTGCTGGTAACACACGATATGCAAATCGCTGCACGCTGTGACAATGTCTACCGTCTTGAAAACCATACTCTCCTGGAGGAAGCATGAAGATAGACCTGATGCATATACTCTACACCGTCGTTATGGTCATTTTTGCATTTCTTGCTGCCGTTGTCGTGACCAAGACGCTTTCGAAGTGGCTAAAGCTTGATGAGAAAGAGGATGAAGAGCTGTAGGGTGCGTAACCACGCACCTTATAGGGAGGGGGATTGATAGAAGTTACTTTGCCTGCGCGATAAGCACACCCTCTAAAAGCTTGTCAATGTCACCGTCGAGGATGGCATCAACATTCGTAAAGGCTTGTCCGCTTCGGGTATCTTTGACCTGCTGGTAGGGTTGAAGTACGTAGGAGCGTATCTGATGCCCCCAGCCGATCTCACTTTTTTCAACACCGTCAATCTCGGCCTGCTTCTTTTCCATCTCATACTCGTAAAGACGTGATTTGAGCATCTTCATCGCTGAAGCCTTGTTTTTGTGCTGGCTTCGGTCGTTCTGGCACTGTACGACGATACCGGTAGGGATGTGGGTGATGCGGATCGCCGAGTCGGTAGTGTTGACGTGCTGTCCGCCTGCACCGCTGGAGCGGTAGGTATCGATGCGGATATCCTTCTCTTCAATTTCAATGTCGATGTCATCATCGATCTCAGGTGAGACCATCACTGAGGTAAAAGAGGTGTGGCGCTTGGCATTGGAGTCAAAGGGGCTGATGCGCACCAGACGGTGGATGCCGTTTTCGACCTTAAGGTAGCCGTAGGCGTTCTCCCCCTTGATGATGAAGGAGACATCTTTGATGCCCGCCTCTTCACCCGGTTGGTAGTCGAGCACCTCGGTTTTGAAGCCGTGGCGTTCTGCCCATCGAAGGTACATACGGTAGAGCATACTCGCCCAGTCCTGGCTCTCTGTGCCGCCTGCACCTGGATGAATGGAAACGATGGCATTGTTGCTGTCGTGTTCGCCGCTTAGCATCATCTGTACCTCAAGTGCTTTGATGTGCTCTTCAAGATTCTCTGCATCCTCAAAGAGCATCTCGAGCGTCTCTTCATCTTTTTCCGATTTGGCTAATTCAAAGTACTCTTTGGCATCGGCCAGTGCATCGTTGGCATTGTTATATGTTTCCAAAATACGCTCGGTACGTGTCTTTTCCTGCGAAATTTTTGCCGCTTTTGCCGCATCGTTCCAGAAGTCCGGATCCTGCTGCATCTGTTCTATTTCATCAAGCCGTTTCTGCAGTTCGTCGGGTTTGACGATATTGGTGATATTTTCCATTTTGTTGGTCAGTGATTTAAGCAGTTCGCTGTATTCATAAGTATCCACGTGAAAAAGTTCCTTTTCCCCTGTAGGGTGCTGTGCCCCACAGCACCATATAAGTCTGGTACAGTAGTATGCATCATCTATAGTAAAAAGATTTTCGGTGTTGTCGGGGGACAACACCCTACAGTTATATTTTGCTATGATTTTACCAAACAAAAGCAAAATAGAGGGTTAGGCATGGTTATTGTACATACGATCGAAGCATTGAAAGAAGCCAGAGCATCACTGCAGGGCAGTGTAGGGTTTGTACCGACGATGGGTGCACTGCATCAGGGGCATCTTTCACTTATTCAGCGTGCAAAAGAGGAGAATGATGCTGTGATCGTATCGATTTTTGTCAACCCTACACAGTTTCTTGAGGGGGAAGACCTCGATGCCTACCCCAGACGTGAAGAGGCAGACAGGCTGATTTGTGATCGGGCAGGGGTGGATGTACTCTTTATGCCGACGATCGATCAGATGTATGAAAAGGATGAACTCTGTATCGGTGCGCCTGCCATTCGAGGCTATATTCTTGAGGGAGAGAAGCGTCCTGGGCACTTTGACGGAATGCTGCAGATTGTGATGAAGTTGCTCAACCTGACACAGGCGACACGGGCTTATTTTGGCAAGAAAGATGCCCAGCAGCTTGCACTGGTGATGCAGATGGTCAGAAACTACTTTATGGATGTCGAAATTATCCCTTGTGAAATTGTGCGCGATGAAAAAGGGCTGGCACTCAGTTCACGTAATGCCTACCTCACTCCCGAAGAGAAAGAACGGGCACTCTGCCTTTCACGTTCACTCAAGCAGGCGACAAAAATGGTCATGTCGGGGGAGCTTGATGCAAAGAAGATCAAGACGGAAATGCTTGCGGTGCTCAAAGAGGCGGATAAGGTGGAGTATGTGGCTATTGTCGACCGTGCTTTCAGGGCTGTTGAAAAAGTTGAGATCGGGAATGCGATCATTCTTGTCGCCGCATGGGTTGGCAAACCGCGGCTTATTGACAATATTTGGATCTAAGACCTAAAAGAGGTCTGCCGCATCTTCGATCTGACTTTTGCGGATCTTTGGCACGGCTTTTGGTTTGCGTTTTGGTACGGGAACCACCTTTTGCGGTTTTTCGACAACCGGCTGTTGCGGCTCTTTCGGTTTGGGCGGTGGTGGCAGAATCGGTGCGGAGACTTCTGTTTCACTGCGCTTTTCTCCGTAGAGCGGTGTATCACACGCTACTTTTTCTTCGGCATTTGGATCAGGCTGAAGATAGCCCTGGTCGACCAGAATGCGCACGGCATTTTTAAACGTAGGTACGGCAGACTGTGAAGCAAAATATTTGTGGTGTTTTTTGGCACGGATCACGAGTACGCCAATGGTATATTTGTGCCCCTTTTTGTCATTGGCAAAGCCGTAGAAGCTGCTGTGGTACTCTCTGACATAATGGCCATGTTTAGCAATGTGTGCCGTACCGGTCTTCCCTCCGATCTCAAGGCCCGGATACTGTGCTTTGACACCCGTACCCCGCTTAACGACCTCTTTGAGAATTTCATGTATTTCTCTGGCTGCTTTTTTGCCGATGGGGTGCAGATCGCCACGGGTAGGCGGTAGAATGTAATGGTTGCCTTTGGCATCTTCAAGATAGTCGGCAATACGCGGAGTGACTGCTACACCGTCGTTGTTGAATGCCGAGTAGGCTTTGAAAAGCTGGGCAAAAGTCACCACCATACCGTAGCCGTAGGAGCTGTTGGCTCTGTGCATCTGGTTGTTGAGAAGATGCAGCGATTTAATATGTCCGGGAAGATCACGTGAGAGGTCAATACCTGAAGGCTGAGAGAGACCAAATCCCAGCAGCCCGTCACGGAACTCCTTGCCTGTCAGTCGCCATGATATTTGGGAAATACCGACGTTTGAAGAGTGGACAATGATTCCGGTTGCATCGAGTGATTCAAATTTTTCATCATCACTGATGGTACGGCGCTTGCCGATTTTTAGCTTTCCGTTGAAGGTGTTGAATACGGTATGGGGCGTGACCACCCCTTTATCCAGAGCAATGGCAAGTGTCAGGGGTTTGATGACCGACCCCGCTTCGTAGGGGTATTCTGCAAATTTCGGGCTGAGTGCGGGGATGTCTTTTTGGGTAATGTGCGAAGGGTCGTAGCGTTCTGTGCTTGCCAGCGCGAGAACTTTTCCTGTATTGCTCTCCATGATGCCCACAAGAATTTCATCGGCGTCGATACGCGCCTTCATGCTATCTATCATTTTTTCAATACGCCGTTGCAGTGCAAGGGGAATATTGAGGTGAAGATCCATGCCGTCAACACGTTGTTTTGTGATCGTGTTTTTGTCATGGATGATGTTGCCGCCGACATCACGTTTACCCCGGAAATAACCGTCTTTTTTGGATGTGATGTATTTTTCATATTTGCGTTCGAGCCCCTTTTTCCCTTCGGGGCGGGTATAGCGGCCGTCATATTTTTTTCCCACATAGCCTACGATAGGACTGAGTATATCATGCAGCGGAAAGCGGCGGCTTTCTCCAATCTCTGTAATATCAAGACCATAAAGCACTTCGATACCCGAACGGGTTTTTACAGAGCGGAACACTTTCAGCTGTCTCAGCTTGTAGGCAAGTGATTTGAGCTGCATTGCCTGTTTTGCATTGAGATGTTTGGAGAGGATAATGTTACCCTTGATCTTACGGCCTCTTTTATCGAAGAAGCGTTTGTTGAGTTTTGCTTCGGGAATGCCGCTGTAGATACTGAAAAGTTTGATGAAAAGGGCTTTTCTGTCAGGATCGATACTCTCACCCCGAATGACTGCCTGGTAGGTTTTGAAAGAAGAAGAGAGGGTGTAGTGATCTGCTGAAAGAATGGCACCCCGGAAAGAGCGGTCATGGATAGTGGCAAGCTGGCTGGGAATATGACGGTCTGAGGTAGCTGTGTTGAGTATGGAAGCCAGAAAGATGGACATACCGATGACCAACAGGATGAAGAGCCCTGTGATCTTGCTGGTACGCTGCTGCATCGCCTGATTTTTTATCTCTCTGTTCATCATTCCCCCAGTTTATGTGGAATTTTATCAAAGATATCTGTTATATCTGATAAAATACGGCATTCAACTCTATAAAGTGATACTTCTATGATAGACAAACCGCTGCTTGCCGCTGTTATGGTTCTGCTGACACTCTCCCTGGTGATGGACTATTCACTTTCCGTCTATACTGTGCAGCATTTTGGCTATAACGAATTTCATTTTTTTATACGTCAGAGCATCGCAGTGTTTGCCGGGCTCACGATGATGGTGATTCTCAGCAGGCTCGACCCGGACAGATGGATTGCCCGTATCGGGATCGGGCTTTTTGTTCTCTTTTTTCTTTTAATGGTTGTCATGCCTTTTTTGCCGCACTCACTGGTAACAGCAGTCGGAGGGGCAAAACGGTGGATTCATCTCGGCCCTGTCTCCATTGCTCCCGTGGAATTTTTCAAGGTAGGGTTTATTGCCTTCCTTGCCTGGAGTTTTAAGCGTAAACTGGGGGATAAAGGCCATATGTCCTTTGGAGAAGAGATACGGCTTTTCGCCCCCTACCTTTTCATCTTTATGGCAGTGGTGGTACTGGTTGCCATTTTCCAGAAAGACCTGGGACAGGTGGTGGTGCTTGGTGCGGCACTGTTGACACTCTTTCTCTTTGTCGGAAGTTCCTATAAGTTCTTTTTACTGCTTCTCTCTTCGGCTTTTGCTGCCGTTATTGCACTTATTTTTCTTGCACCCCACAGAATGGCGCGTATCAAAAGCTGGTGGATCAGCATCCAGGACAGTGTACTCTCATGGCTTCCCTTTGAGCCGCTTCAGGAGCTTCGGGTAGCGGCAACAGTGAAAGAACCCTGGCAGATCTCCAATTCACTCAATGCCATTCATAACGGCGGACTTTTCGGGCAGGGGCTGGGCAACGGACAGTTTAAACTCGGCTACCTTTCGGAAGTACATACGGATTTCATTCTTGCGGGTATTGCCGAAGAGCTTGGGTTTATCGGTATCGTGTTTGTGGTACTGACCCTGCTCTTTATTATCTTCCGTATTTTCAAGATCGCCTCGAAGGTCAAAGACCCCATGTACTATCTTTTTAGTATCGGTGTGGGGCTGCTGATCGCATATGCCTTTTTGCTTAATGCATTTGGGATTGCCGGTATCACACCTATTAAAGGAATCGCAGTACCGTTCCTGAGTTACGGCGGATCGCATATTATGGCAAGCTGCATTGCTATCGGTATGGTACTGATGATTTCCAAAAAGGTACCAAGAGATATCCATGGAAGAATGGTGTAGTGTGAAACAGACAAAGGGGAGATGAGATATGAGTATTGTGATGACAGGCGGAGGGACAGGTGGCCATCTGGCAATCATCCGGGCAGTGAAAGAGGCATTGGTAACAGAGGGCAGCGAACAGCAATCTGATGCCAGCCTGGTTTACATTGGCTCTGAAAAAGGGCAGGACAGACAGTGGTTTGAGCATGACGATGATTTTGAAGCGAAGTATTTTTTGCAGACCAAAGGGGTGGTCAACCAGAAGGGGCTTGGCAAGTTAGCATCGCTCTGGATGATGTTCAAAGCCTATCTGCATGCGCGAAAACTGCTCAAGCAGCACAATGCCAAAGTGGTCTTTTCTGTTGGCGGTTTCTCTTCGGCTGCCACAGCTTTTGCTGCAAAGACAAGCGGCGTGCCACTGGTGATCCATGAACAGAATGCCGCTCTGGGATCGCTCAACAAACTGCTTAAACCTTATGCCGATGTTTTTATCAGTTCCTACCTTGAAGAGAGTCCCATCAAAGCCTATCCTGTCAAGGAGGTTTTTTTTGACAATGCCCGTATCCGGGAAAAAGTAAAAACCGTCATCTTTCTTGGCGGCTCCCAGGGAGCACGTGCCATCAACGAGCTGGCGCTCTCCCTTGCTCCGGAACTCAAAGCACGTAGTATTCGCATTATCCATCAGGCGGGTGCGAACAATATCGATGCGGTACAGCAGGCGTATCGTGAGCTTGGCATCGATGCGGAAGTATTCGGCTTCACGACAAAACTGGCCGACTACATGAACGAGGCTGACTTCGCTATTGCAAGAGCGGGGGCGTCCACACTCTGGGAACTTGCAGCTACGGCGCTGCCGACACTCTTTATTCCTTACCCGTATGCGGCAAGCGATCATCAGTATTACAATGCCAAGTTTCTTGTTGAAAAAGAGCTTGCGTGGGTAATGCGTGAAAACGAAATAGAGAAAGAAAAAGTACTTGCGCTGTTTAATGAAGATCTTTCCCAAAAGAGCAGGGGACTGATGAAGAGTATTGAGCGCGACGGCAGCCGTCAGATTGCTACTCTTTTGGAGCGCTATCTCTAAACGTTTCACGATTTACCAACAATTTTTTTTTATAGTTCCTTTCAGAAACTGTATTTGAAAGGAACAGATATGAAAAAAAGATGGATGATGATACTGCTTTTCGGTGTGGCAGCATTGACAATGACCGGTTGTGGCGGCGGGGGCGGTGATAGTTACGATGCAGGATATGAGGATGGCTACGATGACGGGTTTTATGATGGGGCACGGGTACCGGTAGACGGCATGACAACGTTGTTCCTGATTGACCTGTCAGGTTTTTCTGCCGCAGGGGTGCACTATACCTGTGTCGATCCAACCGGTGCTTTGACAGCAGATGCTGTGACTGCTCCCAATGGTGAGTTTTCATTCTATCCCGGTGAACAGTGCACCTTCGATCTGCTTGGTTTCGGCGGTACACCGGATGACCCGCTCTTTATTGAAGATGATATCGGGCAGGGAAAAAACAATATTGCCTACGCATGTGACGGAGGCGATGCAGGTTTGACCGGATACAATGTTAACCTGGATCGAGACGGTTTTTTCAATTATCTGCCTGATGATGTCTGCACATTTTCTTTTTAGGAAAGTGTTGCCAATCTCTCCTTCACAGCACCCTGGAGGTTCCCTTCTGCGGGGGCTTTACCTCCCAATAACCACAAATTGGCTAAAATATCCCAATTTTTAACGCAGGATATGCAATGATGGACATCAGAAAATCTTTTTTAGACTACTTCGAGGGTAAAGGACATAAAGTGGTGGAGAGCTCACCGCTGGTGCCTGACGATCCGACACTGCTTTTTACCAATGCCGGTATGGTACAGTTCAAGAACATTTTTACCGGGGATGCACCTATCCCCAACCCGCCAAGGGCGACCAGTTCGCAAACCTGTATCCGCGCAGGCGGAAAGCACAATGACCTGGACAATGTCGGCTACACCGCACGCCATCACACCTTCTTCGAGATGCTCGGTAACTTCAGTTTTGGTGATTACTTCAAAAAAGAAGCGATCGCCTATGCATGGGAATTTGTCACTGGCAAGGAGTATTTGGCACTGCCTGTAGACAAAATCTGGGTAACGGTGCATGACAGTGATGATGAAGCGTACGAACTCTGGAAAGAACACATCGCCGAAGAGCGCATCATGCGTTTTGGTGACAAGGACAACTTCTGGCAGATGGGTGATACCGGCCCGTGCGGCCCGTGTTCGGAGATTTTCTACGACCAGGGTGAGGAGCATTTCAACTCTCCGGAAGATGTCATGGGGGGCGAGGGTGACAGATTTCTTGAGATATGGAACCTCGTTTTCATGCAGTATGAGCGCGATGAGAACGGGACACTCCATCCGCTGCCAAAACCAAGTATCGATACGGGTATGGGACTGGAGCGTGTGGTTGCCATTAAAGAGGGGAAGTTCAACAACTTCCACTCTTCGCTCTTCATGCCTCTGCTTGATGCCATCGGAAAACTGGTAGGCACACCGTACGACTACGATGCACCCAACTCTGCAAGCTACCGTGTCATTGCCGACCATTTGCGTGCGGTCAGCTTCCTTCTGGCGCAGGGTGTGAACTTCGACAAAGAGGGACGTGGCTATGTGCTGCGCCGTATCATGCGCCGGGCTATCCGTCACGGCTACCTGCTGGGACTGAGAGAGCCGTTCATGCATAAACTGGTTGATGACCTTGTCGCGGTCATGGGCGGGCACTACACCTACCTGCAGACTAAGTCTGAGGCGATCAAAACCTCTATGAAGCTTGAAGAAGAACGTTTCTTCGATACCATTGAAGCGGGGATCAAACTTTTTAATCAGGAGCTTGAAAATACCAACGATGTATTCAGTGGTGAAGTGGCGTTCAAACTCTACGACACCTACGGCTTCCCGCTTGACCTGACTGAAGATATGCTTAGAGAGAAGGGGATAAGACTCGATATTGAAGGCTTTAATGCCAGGATGGAAGCACAGAAAGCGCAGTCCAAAGCAAACTGGAAAGGCAGTGGCGATGCTGCGACAACCGGTGACTTTAAACAGCTTAAAGAGCGTTTTGGAGAGAACACGTTTGTGGGGTATGAAACCACGCAGGTGCAGACCAAAGTACTGGCACTGCTCGATGAGAACTTCAAGGAAGTAGAGAGCATTGACGGCAAGGGCTGGGTGATGCTGGAACAGACACCGTTCTATGCGGAGTCTGGCGGGCAGGTCGGCGACAAAGGTGAATTAAGAGTTAGGAATGAGAAATTAGGAATTAAGGTATTGGATACCAAGAAATTTCTTGATATGAACCTTTCCGAAGTGGAAGGAAAGCTTGCTGTGGGGGATGAGGTGGAAGCGGTTGTCGATCAGAGCCGTGCGGAGATTGAGAAGCATCATTCGGCAACACACCTGCTGCATGCAGCGCTGCGTGCAGTGCTGGGAGACCATATCTCTCAGGCGGGGTCACTCAACGATGACAAGCGTTTGCGTTTTGACTTCTCTCATCCCAAAGCGCTCACAAAAGAGGAACTGCAGAAAGTTGAAGATTGGGTGAACGACAAAGTACAGCGTGCTATCCCTCGTAAAACGGAGATTATGAGCATCGATGAGGCAAAAAAATCCGGTGCTATGGCGCTCTTTGGTGAAAAATACGGTGACAAGGTGCGTGTGGTAAGTATGGGTGATGCTTCTGTAGAACTGTGCGGTGGTACCCATGTGGACAACACGGCACAGATCGGACTCTTTATGATTACCAAAGAGAGCGGTGTGAGTGCCGGTGTCAGACGTATCGAAGCGATCTGCGGCCGCGCGGCGGTTGAGAAGGTCAAAGGACTCAGAAGTGAGATCGAGCAGATCAAAGAGGAAGTGAAAAACCAGAATCCTCTTGCCGGCATTGCCAAGCTCAAAGAGGAGGTCAAAACCCTCAAAGGTGAACTCAAAGCAGCCCTCAATGCCACCAAGAAAGAGCTGACACCTGTCGATGTGAACGGTATCAATGTCATTGTTGAAGAGGTCGATGCGGGTGACATCAAAGAGATGATCGATGAAGCGAAGAACAGGTATGACAACATCGCCATCATGCTCTTCCAGAAAAAGGGTGAGAAGGTACTCCTTGCTGCCGGTTCGAAAAACACACCCGTCAAAGCGGGTGACTGGATCAAAGCAGTTGCACCGGTAGTAGGCGGTGGCGGCGGCGGACGTCCTGACTTTGCACAGGCAGGCGGAAAAGACGCTTCCAAAATCGGTATGGCAATGGAAGAGGCAAAAACCTATCTTGCCGAAATCGTAGAGGGCGGCAACTGATGAAACAGACAATGGTAGAGCTTTTCGGTACCTACGCACATGAAATTGTCTTTACCCATGTGCTTTCAGCATTTGTCTGGGTGGGTGGTATGATCGCGATCCGTTTTGCGGTACATCCGGTGATGCAGAGCATTGAAGACCCAAAGATCAGGTTGGGGAAAACACTTCAGATTACCAAAAACCTCTTTCATCTGGTGATTCCTTTTATCATTGCCATCATCGTTACAGCGGTACTGATGGCGGTGGGGCTCGGTTTTCGTGCAGCAGCAGTTGACGAGAGCGGCAATATTGTCAGCCAGACAGCTTACAGCATTTACCAGATCGTGCACATCAAAGAGGTGATCTGGATGGTGATGACAGCCAACTTCACCTGGATGTACCTCAAGAGGCAAAAGGCACAGAAACTTTTTAATGCAGGGGATCTGCCCGCTGCCAAAGCGGCGGTAGCGATCGTACCAAAGTATCTTCTGCCTGTGAATATTGTGCTTGGCATACTGGCACTTTGGCTTGGCGTTACACTTCGGGGGTTTTGATGCTTTATCTCTGTTCCCAATCCCCCAGCCGTGCGCTTCTTTTGGAGAAGTTCGGTATTGCATTCGAGCAGAAACCGGTAGATTTTGACGAAGATGCTATTACCACGACGGTAGCCAAAGACTTCGTCTATCTGGCAAGCAAGGGAAAACTCGCGGCCGCAGAACAGCACTACGGGCTTGAAACCCCTCTCTTGACTGCTGACAGTGTCATTGCTACCCAAAGCGGTGAAATTTTGCGAAAACCCAAAGATATTGACGATGCCAGACGTATTTTGAAGCTGCAAAGCGGTGCGCAGATAAGCATTGTTTCTTCGGTACACTATAAAACCAAAAATCTGCTCTTTATCAATACTTTGGCGACACACTATCTTTTTGCCCCCTTTGATGAAGCGGAGCTTGACGCTTATCTTGCAAGCGGTAAGTGGCAGGGGAAGGCCGGCGGCTGCATGGTCGAGGGCTTTTGCAAAAAGTATATTCAAGAGGTCAGAGGGTACGAAAGTACGGCAATGGGACTTCAGGTTGAGACACTGTTGCCGTGGATAAGGAGAACAGATGTACACTAAAGAACTCGAAGCCCTCAAGAAAGCGGGACGTTTCAGAGAACGACACCTCTATTCTGATATGCTCGATGATTTCGCATCCAATGACTACCTTGGGCTCTCATCCAAAAAGAAGCAGTTTAAAAAGGCGTGCAAACTGGTCGAGGAGTATACTACTGTCAGCTCCAAAGCAAGTATGCTGGTCAACGGCTACCATCCTATCCATAAGATTTTTGAAATGGAGATGGCAGAGCAAAACGGTTTTGAAGAGGGATTGGTGGTCGGTAGCGGCTTTTTGGCCAACTTGGCGCTTATCGAATCGCTGGTACGCAAAGGTGACAGACTTTTTATGGATGAGGAGTACCACGCAAGTGGGGTAATGGCTGCACAGCTTCTTGGAGACCGTGTGACAACCTTTCGCCATAATGATGCGGAGGATTTGAAGCAGAAATTGCAAGCCCATCCCGCAAACCGGCAGATTGTCGCGGTGGAAGGGGTCTACTCGATGGGAGGAGACCTTTGTGCCAGAGAGATCTTCGATGCGGTAGAAGAGAGCGGTGCGCTGCTCATTGTCGACGAGGCGCACAGTGCAGGGGTGCTTGGAAAAAAACTGCTTGGTATTTTTGAACACTACGGCATTACACCCAATGCACGGCATATCAAAATGGGAACGCTCGGCAAAGCCTATGGCAGCTACGGTGCCTACATCCTTGCTTCCGAAAGTATCATCAGCTTTCTTGAAAACCGTGCCAAGCCGGTTATCTATACCACGGCTCCTTCCGTTTTCGATACGGCACTTGCCTATGTAAATATGAAATACATCCGAAAGAATGCAAAGAAGTTCCGGGAAAAGATAAAGGCGCGTCAGGAAGTAGCCGAAGCGGAGATTGGTAAAAAGACAGAGAGTCTTATTCTGCCCATTGAAGTACCCGACAATGATTTTGCACTCTTTATGCAAAAAGGGCTGATGGAACAAAACTACCTTGTGGGTGCCATTCGCCAGCCTACGGTACAAAAGCCAATTTTGCGTGTTATCCTCAATACCGAAGTTTCGACAGAGAAACTTCGTCATCTGTTAAGACTCATTAGACTTAACTTGGTACAATAGAACGAAAAACAGGTGGGTTTGTGTTCAGTCTAATCAAAGGTTCCATTATCTTGGCGATGATCTTCGCCGCTGCGCTTATTGCAGCGTTCATCTATGCCTATGAAGAGATCTCTCTCGATGCGGAGAAGCTGATACACTACAAACCCGAAATCTCTTCGGTGGTCTATGACCGCAATGGTGAAAAACTCGCCTATGTCTTCAAAAAACAGCACCGTCTTTATGCACGTTACGATGAAATCCCCAGCTATCTTGTCGAAGGGCTCATCGCGATGGAGGATACCAAGTTCTTTGAACACAAGGGGGTTAACCCCGATGCCATTTTGCGTGCAATGTTCAAAGATATCAAAGCAGGGAAGTTCGTTGAGGGCGGCAGTACGCTTACCCAGCAGCTGATCAAAAACAAAGTACTCAGTAACGAAAAGAAGCTTGCACGTAAAATTAAAGAGGCGATTCTGGCCATCAAGATAGAAGAGGTACTTACGAAAGAACAGATCATCGAGCGTTATCTCAACGAGATCAGTTACGGAAATAACTATTATGGGGTTAAGACGGCGGCTGACGGTTACTTTCACAAGCCGCTTGATCAGTTGACACTGAAAGAGGCGGCAATGCTTGTGGGACTTCCCAATGCACCCAGCTACTACAATCCGCTAAAGCACTACAAACGCGCACTGAACCGTGCCAACAACGTACTTTACCGAATGAAGAGTCTGGGATGGATCAGTGAAGCGGCGTATCTTAAAGCGGTCAAGGAATCTCCCAAGGTTTACAAAACCTCGCTGCGCCAGAACATCGCGCCCTATATTGTCGATGAAGTGGTACGCCGCTTTAAAAACAAGCTTGGAGATGTGCGGACAGGCGGATACCAGATCTATACCACGATCGATATGAAGCAGCAGCGTATCGCACGTGAAGCGGTGAAATACGCTTACAACAAAGTTCTCAAGCGTTATAGGGAAGATCCCAAAAAATCGACGCTCAATGCAGCCTTTGTATCGGTGGACAATGCCACAGGAGATATTCTGTCCATGGTAGGCGGGGTAGATTACAAAAAGTCTGCATTCAACCGTGTAACACAGGCTGAACGTCAGCCCGGTTCTGCTTTCAAACCCTTTATCTACCAGACAGCACTCGATATGGGGTACAATCCGGCAAGTCCGCTGACCGATCTGGCGCGTACCTTCCAGTACTACCAGAACGGCAAACCCAAAGTATGGTCACCGAAGAACTATGAGCGCAATTTCAAAGGGTTCATTCCGTTACGTGAAGCACTGGTGCATTCGCGCAACCTGGCGACGATCAACCTTGTTTCCGACATCGGTGTCAATACGATCATCCGGCGTCTTGCTTTCCTTGATGTACCGCATATTCCGCATGATATGTCCATTGCCCTGGGAAATCTGGGGCTGAGTCCTTTGAAAATGGCACAAATCTATACGGTATTCTCCAACAAGGGGCATATGATCGAGCCGCGGCTGGTCAGCAAGATCATCTCCAAAGAAGGTGCGGTCATCTACGAGACCAGACCCAAGGAGATCGCCAACTTCACCACCCCTGAACAGGCATACCTGATGACAAGTATCCTTGAAGATGTCATTAAACGCGGTACCGGGCGAAATGCGCGTGTAAAAGGGATAGAACTGGCAGGTAAAACGGGTACAACCAACAAAAATGTCGATGCCTGGTTTTGCGGCTATTCACCGACAATCGAGACGATTGTGTGGTTCGGGCGTGACAATAACCGTCCCATTGGACGCGGGGCGACAGGAGGGGCAGTGGCGGCACCGGCTTTTGCCTACTATTACAAACATTTGCTTGCACTCTATCCTAAGCTCAAACGTACCTTTGATATCCCAGAAGGGGTTTTCATTGGCGAGTATGAGGGGAAGAAGGAGCTTTACACCAAAACTTCACCACTGCCCAAAGCTCAAAAGAGCAGCAATATGTTTGATGGAGAGGAAACGGATAGTTCCAGCTATCGCGTAGACGATGACGGTTATCAAATTATGGATGATCCGGGAGAGAATATCGCTACGGAAAAAGACACACCTATTATAGAGAGTGACAGTGACGATACGGGTTATGCGAAGCCGATCAATATTGATGAAGACCCCAATGAAGAGCATAGCGATGATGCCGATCCTCTCCACCCTCCGCATGTTGCACCCCAGCAGCCGGCTTCTGATGACAGCGGGACACTCTTCTGATGCCGACACTCTACTTTGTTGCTGACCCGATGTGTTCGTGGTGTTGGGGCTTTGCTCCGGTGGTTGAAGAGGTACGGCAGAAGCTTTCAGACAGCTATGATATAGAGCTGGTCATGGGCGGCTTGCGTACCAAAGGTGAAATGCCATGGGATGAGAAGGCGAAATCATACCTGCGATACCAGTGGCGTCAGGTAGCAGAAAAGACAGGACAGCCTTTCGATGAGAGCCTCTTTGAAAAGGCCGTTTTCGAGTACGATACCACGCCTGCCTGCAAAGCGGTGGTGACGGTACGTGAGTTGCTTGGGACGGATGCTGCCTTTACCTACCTGCACAAGCTGCAGTACGCTTTTTACGCGCAGGGTATCGACATCACCAACCCCAGGTTGCTTCAGGGCTTTTATGAACAGCTCTTTGGAAACAGCGGGAAGTTTGCGTTTTTCTTCTTGAGCGAACGTGCCGAGACCCTTACCGAACACGATTTTGCCAAGGCACGTTCGATGGGGGCTACTTCGTTTCCCTCCGTCGTTGTTGTGGATGATGCCGGCCATATGGTCTGCCAGAAGGGGTACCGAAGCTACCTCGAGATAGAACAGCTTTTAAAGGATGCCGACAATGCATAGTTTTGCCCCTGAAATCATGCTCATTACCATTTTGAGTCTTGTAATTCTCTCCGATACACTGGCCGAGCGTTTGAAGATACCTTCGGTTTTTTTGCTCCTGACAGGCTCTTACCTTGTCTACACTTATTTCAAGGCAGCTGTCCCAATTGACCTGAGTGAACATTTTGATACACTCATTCTCTTCTGTATCCCGCTTATCTTTATGGGAGATGCACTCCATTTGCACTTTTCGGACATCAAAAGCACGGCTGGAGCAT
>Ga0256829_1001442_pt1 | contig 19561 bp, 14 predicted proteins | sample 131447metaG_FD_185979 | JGI IMG/M metagenome (GOLD analysis project Ga0256829, IMG submission 185979) | Hydrothermal vent microbial communities from Lau Basin, Pacific Ocean - 131-447 | ecosystem: Environmental > Aquatic > Marine > Hydrothermal vents | place: Pacific Ocean: Lau Basin | collected...
CACTGGCATTTAAAGAAGTACCTAGCCAAATAAGCCGGGAAAATGGCAAACGTAGTATTGTTGTCACAGCAAATGTGCGTGACAGAGATATTGGCACTTTTGTTGAAGAAGCTCAGGCGAGAATCAATGATGAAGTAGATTTACCTGCTGGTTATTGGCTCGACTATGGTGGAACCTTTGAGCAGTTCGAGAGTGCGAGTCAACGATTGACGATTGTGGTACCGGTTACGTTGTTTGTGATTTTGACAATGCTGGTAATTGCGTTTGGTTCTATACGCGATGCGTTGATTATCTTCACAGGTATCCCTTTGGCATTAACAGGCGGTGTAATGTCTCTTTGGTTAAGGGATATGCCTTTATCCATATCCGCGTCGGTAGGATTTATCGCGTTGTCTGGGATTGCCGTATTAAACGGATTGGTAATGCTGTCCTTCATCAAGCAACGTTTGCTAGAAACCGGAGAATTAGTGAATAGCATTGTTGAAGGGGCACTTATTCGCTTGCGTCCGGTATTAATGACAGCACTAGTGGCAAGCCTTGGATTTGTGCCCATGGCGCTCAATACGGGCATAGGTGCAGAGGTGCAACGGCCTTTGGCCACGGTGGTCATCGGCGGGATAATATCGTCAACCTTGCTAACACTGGTAGTGCTGCCTGTACTCTATCGACTCGTGCATAGTAAAGGGGATCAGTAGTGTTCTTGGGCATTTATTCGTAAATGCCCAAGTTTTACCTGAACGATTTTTAGGTACCTATTGACTCTTTATTAAGTATAGACTTTACAATCATATTCTTAACGTCATGTACGATAAGGATAGATATGGTTTCGCTTATTTTAATTAGTAGTTTTTTGGCGCTAGCCGTCCTCGGTAGAAGCTTTGTTCAATATAAGAGAAATGGTGATTTTGGTATAAGAGCAGCATCTATAAACGCACCATTAATAGAAATTGTACCAGGGGCTATATTCGTGGTTACGTTTTGCTTTGCATTTGGTCTAGTTCTTTTTGGTTACTTAGGACGTGCGCCCCTACTATTTGTTCCTTCAATTCCATTTCAGCTTCTCGGCTCCTTGATTGGCGCCTGCGGAATTGCTGTAACTTTGTTGTCTCAAATTCAAATGGGAGATTCATGGCGTATTGGCGTTGACCAGCAAGAAACGACTGCACTTATTACCCACGGGATTTACGCAAAGTCTCGCAACCCCATTTACTTTGGTATTTTTCTATTTTGGGCAGGGGTGTGTATAACGTTACCACATTTGCTGCTTTGGGCATGTGCTTTTGTATGTTGGATTTGCATTGAAGTGATTGTTCGACAAATTGAAGAGCCTTATTTGAAGAAAGTGCATGGCGATGATTTTCTAAAATATAAGTCTGACACTAACCGATACATACCTAAGCTTTCACGCTTTAAGTTTTGACGCTTAAATAAGTAATGGCGCAGGCTGCTTTATATGCATAAACTAACGAACGGTATCTTTTAACGTCCATTTTTATGAACTGTCGTTATTCTTAAATAAAGTGAGCCGACTGATTATGTTTGCAAGCCCGTTCTCGATTAGCGTGAGTTCATTGTCAATTAAAGTGAGTCAGGCACCGGTCATATTCTCACTTAATGTGAGTCCAAAATGTACGATGTAATCAAGTCAGAGGGATTATGTTCGCGAGCCACTACAGCTAACGGAATTATTAAGCGTCAAATGGCTCATTATCGGATGCGGTAAGACTTTGTAATTCTTGGCGAATTTGCCTTGCAAAATATTGTTAAGAGATTGGTGGCCTTAGAAGAGGAGGGGAGATTGAGAACGAATATTGTGAAGACTGAGTCACAATAGACTCCGATATTTTAAACGTGAAGTAGTCGTTATTAACGGGCGTAACATAAACATACGAACACGTTGAATGAGCACAGCTGCAGCCCGCGCCGCAACAACGGCCATCACAACAATCGCAGTCATCATGAGTGCTATGATGCTGTAATAATTCGAAGTCTTCAGCCTGTTCTGCCCGGATGTGAACTTTAGCCGTGTCGCTATCGTTTTTTGCATCATTACATGCAAAAGCAAAATTAGATACAACTGTTAGCAAAATGAGCACTGTAAGTTGTGCGATTAGCTTAATAATGATTTGAGAATTCATCGTTTAATATTTTAGTAGCATCCAATTCGTTTAGGTAAAATTTACAAGACACTTCGTAAATTTTTCTCATCAATATAGCAAATTTCGTGAAACCTTCTTTTTTTGTTAGTCTCTGCAATTTCTAAGCCACAGGTTAAACAGCTGATCCTGCATGCGCTAATGTCAAACAGTGCCAGACTTTCCCTATGTCTAATACGGTTCAGTATTAGACATTGGGGATTAGGCGTATTATAGTGGGGAGCAATAAAGAATCACGTAATCAGTGCCGTGGCCGCGAAAAAACCAACTCCTTTGTTTCCGACTTATATCGAACTGACCGAGCATGAGTCAGCAAACTATCCACAATTAACAAAGTTTCTCAATCAAGAACCTGAATGGGTTAAACAGCATTGGAATTGGGCTAAAGACTACTTGTTGTATATTGGACGAAACAAATCCCAGCATACTTATACTCGTTTCAGAAACGATATCGAAAAGTTTCTACTGTGGGTGTTTCTAGTCGACAAACAACCGGTTGATGATTTACGCAAAGCTGACATTTTACGCTATATCGACTTTTGCGTGGCGCCGCCGGTGAATTGGATAAGCTCCCAATTGTATGACAGGTTTTCACTAGAGAATGGTTACTTTACTTCAAACCCTAAGTGGACTCCATTTAGACAAACACCACCGAAGTACGATAAAGAACGCGTGCTTGACCCAAAAAAATACAAGCCATCACTACAGACACTCGAGTCTACGTTTGTGGCATTGAACTCTTTTTTTCGACACTTGATTGATGAAGAAATCTGTTTTGGTAATCCCATACCGTTAGCAAAACGTGACTGTAAACACTTAATAAAAGACAGCCAGGTAAAAACAATCAGTCGTTTAACCGAACAACAATGGCAATACTTACTAGATACTGCAGTGGAAATGGCTGAGGAGGACCCGCTACTGGAGCGAAATTTATTTATTGTAGCGACAATGAAAACCTTGTTTCTGAGGCTTTCTGAGCTGTCAGAACGTCAGGATTGGACTCCAATGATGAGTCACTTTTGGACAGATGAAGATAATAATTGGTGGTTTAAGGCTTATGGCAAAGGAAAAAAAATCCGTGACATTACTGTGCCTTCTGGATATCTACCTTTTCTAAAGCGTTATCGAGAATGGCGAGGCCTTTCACCTTTGCCATCTAAAGGTGAACAAACTATCTTGGTTGAAAAAATACGTGGTCGAGGTGGCTTAACCAGTAGGCAGATTTCTAGACTCATTCAGCAGGTGTTTGATGCCGCCTTTACCAAGATGAAAGCTAAGCATGGCCTTAATGCCGCGCAAAAACTAAATGAAGCCACGACACACTATCTCAGACACACTGGAGCAAGTATGGAAATTGAAAGAAATCGTCCATTGAAGGACCTTTCGGAAGACTTAGGGCATTCAAGTAGTGCAACAACAGACACTGTTTACGTGCAAGTTGAGCGGAAACGACGAGCTTCAACTGGTAAAGACCGAAAAGTGGATTAGTCGACTTACTTTTATCATTGTTGGCATATCTTTAGGAATCATGCACTGATGATGATTATATCGTAAATCGTATCCTTTGCGGTGTGGCAACATTTACATGATAAATGGCGTAAATAATTCTCATTTGCTATGCGTTATTTGAGGGTTTTGTTTAAGAAAAGCCTATACACCTTCCTTTTCGTTGTTTTGTGTTATATAAATTCACTAATATTTCACAATAAAGTAACGTTATGCGGGTGCGAGTACTGTTCTAGTAATCCAAATCAATGTTGTGTGAGTTCAAGATAGGACGGGAGTTATGATTTACAATAACGTTTCGACAGTGCTGCCAGATGTATTAGTGGAGCACAAAATTAGCTTTGCCGCAGAAAATGCAGAGTTGAGTATTTACGATACGTATCAATATGCAGAAGGCGTTGGGCTGCAATCAGATCAGTTAATGTTTTGCGGCATGGTGTCGGGCAAGAAAATCATGCACACCCCCAGTGAATCCACAAGCCAGCCATTTTTACCTCATGAATCTTTTGTGCTTGCGCCCAATAAACAGGTCAACATAGATTTCCCCGACGCTCAAATTAATGAACCTACCCGTTGTTTAGCTATCGAAATTGCACCTACCCGTATAAAAGCCGTGGAAGACCAACTTAATCAAAGTGCGCCATTGCAAAAGGAATTAGGGGAGTGGAGTTATCGTCAGGACTATCTGCATACCCACCACACAACGCATACTCAACAATTACTCAATCGCATCGTTGACATATTTACCGAAAATCACCCCGACAGAGGGTTGATGATTGACCTTGCGATCACCGAACTTTCTGCACGCTTACTCAGGCATCAAACACGAGAATTTATTGTCGGTTATTGTGATATCGACCCGCAAAAAAATGCCTTAGTTGCCGTAACTCACCAAATTCTTACACAGCTTAGTGAACCCTTAGATATAGATGCTCTAGCTAGGCAGGCGTGTATGTGCAGAACCAAGTTTTTCGAAGTGTTTAAGCAACACTTTGGTTGTACTCCCATTGTATTTCAACAACAGGAACGGCTGAAGAAGGCTGCAAAACTGTTAACTCAAGGAAAGCAGGTTACCGAAACCTGCTTCGACGTGGGCTTTGCCAATGCGAGTCACTTTAGCGCAGCTTTTAAACGATTTTATGGTGTTACACCAACGCAATTCAAATCGAAGCAGGGTATGAATTAGCCTTTATAAATTTTAAAAACTTTGGCGTTTTTTATTTCGCCGTCATTCCTTGTCTACCGCGTTAAACTGTTTTCGCTTGCGAACTATTTGTAGTGGCGCGAGTTTTAGAGGGAATATACCAAATGCTGTTCGCTTCGCCCTGATAGGCGCGTCGCCAAGTTTTTCTGGCAGCCATAAAGAATATCAAAGCAAATACTAGAGCAATCATATCAACCAACAAAGTACCATAAGTGAGGTGCCAGTGTGTGTGCACTGTCAGCATTGTCGTGATTAACGTGGTAAGCGGAACACCTAAACAGATTGCAGCGATAAACGCCTGCAATGCAATTGCCGACTTAGCGGCTCCTTGCCAAAAGGCAAAGGCCAAACTAGCAAAAAACACAACGTAATAGGCATTAATATACCCAAGGTTGATATCGACACTGGTCAAGTAAAGCCATTTTGAGGCAAGCACAGAACTGGCTACACCTAGCACAGACCCAAGACACACACCAATAGTGAGCTTTGCCATGAAGGTGACAGAGCGCGATTGTTTAGCTTGTTTTTGGCGACGTTTTTCTAACCATAACAGGTTACCGGTGTAGAACAGGATCGCGCCCATCATACCGAGTAGAAAATATATCCAGCGCCCAGTGTCATTGGCAAAGTTGCCAAAGTGTAGTGCAAAAAAGCTCTTCACAAGTGGGCCAAACGCACCATTTTCTGGAATGCTCAATGTGCTGTATGACACGTCGAGTGTAAATGGGTGCATGGCGATGATATCGGTTTCAGCAGCGCGCTGTAGTTTACCGTCTCCTGCCACTTCAATACTTAAACGAGCTCTCGGTGTGGTTAAATCTTCAAAGGTTAAGCTAACTACGTCATAGCCGTCAACCATGCCTTCTACAGCCTCAAAGTAGCGCTCTACCTTTGGTAGTTCAGCTAAAGAGTATACTTGCTCGCTGCCACCATTTCGCTCAAACATTGGTTCGTCACCATAAATGAGAGACAAACCGCCGTACAGCATATCGTGAAAAGCAAACACTACGACTGTCCAAGCTATCAATAAATGAAATGGCAGACTAGTGATGCCAATCAGGTTATGGGTATCGAGCCAGAATCGATTCGCGCCTTTCTTTTGTCGCAAAGAAAAGAAACTTTTCACTAGGGTGGGAAGCAGAAAAATAACACCAGACACTAAAGCTATAAAATAGAGTGCAGATGCTACTCCTAACACTAGTACGCCAATATCTTCATGACCGGCTTTGCCAGGGATACCAGCGGTGCGATGCAATTGGTCAATCAGGTCACCAAGTACGTTTTGCTGATTCGCTACCGAAACCAAGTCGCCCTCGTCATTGAACGAAGCCTGTCGCAAGTGGTTATCTATACTTAGTCCTCGTCCACCGCCTTGCTCGTACCAGGTCATTGGGCTGTGGTGCATATCAAAATGAAGGGTAAAGCCGTTGTTGGCAGTTTCGTATTGCGTTGTTGCTTGTTGTACCAACTCGTCATATTGCTCAATAGAAATAGCTGGTAACACGTGGTTTTCAGGTATTGCCCACTGGGTAATGGGCGCCTTAAACATAGTTAACGCGCCTGCGAAAAAGGCAATGAATAACAAGAGGCCGGTAGTAATACCTGTCCAGGTATGAATGGATTGGTATGTGCGAAGGATATCGCTACGGATCTTCATAAGCTGTATCTCAATAACAAAAAGGTTGCCCAGCTAATCAGGTTTGCTGCGCCTAATATCACTATGGCCCGTGTGCCGGTTCTAAACAAAAATGAGAAGGACAGAATGAGCAACCAAATCGGACTGATCATCCACATATTAAATTGCACTTTATTAGGAGCCTGAATACCACCCAGTCCATACCAGGCAAAGATACCGACTATCGCGAACGCGAATGTCAAGCCAAGTACTAAACCAGCTAGAGACTTTGTCCACCAATGAGGTTGAATCTTTTCTTGTGCAGACAGTCGAGCCATTAGGTTTGCCTCCCTGGACGAATAAGTGAGAGTAGTGGGAGAACAGCTAAAATTACCATGATACACAACAACCAAATGAGCACTGCTGATGCGACGGACACAGCGTTTAACCAGCACACAAGTGCAACACAAGTTAATAAATACCCGAGATACCGAGGTGTCATAGTTTTTTGTTTTGCAAGCAGGCGTTGATTTTTGTTGGTGATATAAATCAACAAGCAGCCACTGAAAGTCAAGGCTACTGCCAATACACTCATCATGAGTTTCCTATTGTTACACTAATCCTAAATGCAAATCATACTCATTACTTTTATTTTGTATAGGAAAAATTGGATTAATTTAACTGATTATGATCAATGTCAAATAATTTGAAAAAAACATTAAATGAAATTGATAATGATTATCATTTGGTGTAATTTCTCGTGGCCGATGGGATAACAATTATTAGAAACGTTTCGTTTTTCAAACACCCTCGCACTCTTTTATCTCACACTAAGGACGAACCATGAGTAGTTTAAACACTCTGTTTAATAAGCGAAAAATAGTAATAGCTTGTTGTGCGGCCATGACTGGCCTTGGCCATTCAGTTGCAAGTGCAAATACAGAAAGTGAAGAAAGTATTGAAGTAATTTCTGTAGTAGGACATAAGCTTACCGAACTTGAACAGCAAAATGACGGTGGCGCTTTAGGCAAGCGTTCCATTCAAGATACGCCATTCTCAGTAGACGTGATTTCGTTGGAAGACATGGAGATACGTCAGGTAAATACCCTTAATAGCTTGTTCAGCCGTGAAGCTTCGGTGTCGGTTGATGGTAGTGCGTATAGCTCGTTTGGAGATACTATTCGTGTTCGTGGTCTAGGTTTGGATTACACGCAAAGCTTTAAAATTAATGGCATGTCGATAAATAGTTTCAGTGGTGAGCTACCTTATGAAGCTTTTGAGCAAGTTACCTTGATTAAAGGTGCAACCGGCTTTATGTACGGTATGGCCGCTCCGGGTGGTATTGTCAATTACATTACTAAGCGTGCTACAGATACTTCAGTGAGCGCCAATGTTGGGTTGCGCAGCGACAGTGTACTGAGTGCTCATGTTGATGCAGGTACCCGTTTTGGAGAAGACGATAGTTTTGGTCTTAGGGTGAATGCAGCAAAAGAAAATGGCGACACCTACCTTGACAATGGCGGCATTGACCGTGAAACCGTGTCATTGGCATTCGATGCCAATCTTACAGACTCATTGTTGTGGACAGTGGATTTGATTTACAGCGACCGTCTGATTGAAAATTCATGGAATCGTTTTTCAGTGAATATGGCGGCAACAGATCCGTTGCCAGAAACCGTGAGTGGCAGTCGAAATCTGGCGGTAGATGGTACTTTTGACGGTTATAAAAACCTGATTGCCATTAGTAGTTTGAAGTGGGACATTAATGACAACTGGCAGTTACAGTTGGACTACGACTACTCAAAAAATGAAACCCGTTGGGTAAAAAGTTTAAACTATCTGCTTAACAGTGATGGTGACCTTAACATTCTCACTTACGAACAGTATTTCGACGTTGACTATGATCAAGTACAAGCTATCGTAAACGGCGACTTTTCGTTAGGTGGTCTGAAGCATAACGTGGTGTTTGGCGTATCGCATCAAGAAGCCACGACTTACCGTAACGACGGCGGTCAGTTTGGACGTAAGGTTACCCGCAATTATGCAACCAGCAACCTTTATACACCGGGCGATGTGCCAGCCTATGAAGCCACATTACAAAAAGATGCTCCTGTAGCTTGGGTTGATACCCAGCAATCAGTATTTGTAAGCGATTTTATCGAACTTACCGACGAGTGGGAATTGCTGTTGGGGATTCGTTCTAACAACATTGAACACGACACCAGTGAGTATTTCTCTTCATATCACGACAACTATGACGATACCGCGGTATCGCCAACGGTTGCGTTAATGTACAAACCGGCTGCAAACACTACGTACTACGCCAGTTATGTTGAGTCTTTCGAAGGGCAGACGTCCGCTGTCGGTGAAGAATATGCAAACGCTAATGATCTTCTGCCGCCACTGGAAAGCTTGCAGTATGAATTGGGTGTGAAAATGGCTGGACAGGGCTGGTCAGTAAGTTCTGCTTTGTTCCGTATTGAACGTGGTGCAACCATGGTCACAGAAGACAATTATCTGATTCAAGATGGCATTTCACTTTATCAAGGATTGGAGTTCAGTGGAGCGTTAACTGTTACGGAAAATCTATCATTGTACGGCGATGCCATGTTCCTAAGTGCAGAGTATGATAAAACCAGTACCGCCAACCAAGGTAATGATGTGGGCGGTGCGCCTAAGCAGCAATTTACCTTACAGACCAACTATAATGTGGCGGCTATACCTGGGCTTACTGTGAATTTGGGCGGAAAGTTCCATGGTAGAACAGCGTTGGATGCTGCGAATAACTGGGAGCTGCCTTCATATACGCTAGTGTACGGTGGTGTAAGTTATACCACTACCGTTGCTGATAAAGAACTGACCCTAATTGGTTCGGTAGACAACCTGTTTGACAAGGAATACTGGGCAATCGGCGATTCGTACGGCGGTGGTAATATGCGTATTGGCGAGCCACGTACATTTGCCCTAAAAGTTAAAATGGACTTCTAATCGGCTTTCAAGTGCCGAAACATAATAAGGGCGACAATCAGTCGCCCTTTTTTCGCTTAGCTCTAAAACCGTGTTAACTGAGCTACCAACCGCACATGCGATCTTTGTTCTGCTCATCCAGCCATGTTTTCAGCGGTGCAAAATACGCTGCAATCGTACTTGCGTCCATATCTGGTGAACCGGTGAGAGTTGTCATGGCATTCTGCCAAGGTTCACTCATTCCCATTTCTAGCATTTTATTAAGCGCTGTACCGGCCTCTTCGCTACCGTAAATAGAGCAACGGTTAAGCGGACCTTGGTCTCCAGCAATATCACACAGTGCCTTGTGGAATTGGAACTGTAATATATGTGCTAAGAAATAGCGTGTATAAGGCACATTGGCAGGTACGTGATACTTTGCACCCGGGTCGAATGCATCTGCATCGCGGTCTACTGGTGCTTGAACACCTTGATACTTCTCGCGTAATTCCCACCAAAGCTTGTTGTAATCTTCAGGAGCTACTTCACCAGACATTACCTTCCAACGCCACTGATCCACCATTAATCCAAACGGGATAAAAGCAATCTTATCAAGGGCTACTTGCATTAACATGCCGATATCATTAGATGCATCTGGGATCTCGTCAATCAAACCAATTTGCTTTAAGTACTTTGGTGTAATTGATAACGCGATGGTATCGCCAATAGCTTCATGGAATCCGTCGTTAGCCGAACCGCGATAAAGCAAAGGTTGGTCTTTATAAGCACGCTGATAATAATTGTGACCAAGTTCATGGTGAATTACGTTAAATTCTTCACCAGTTTTCTGGATACACATTTTGATACGTAAGTCTTCTTGGTCATCTAAGTTCCACGCCGAAGCGTGACACTGCACATCTCTACCTTCTGGTTTTTGGAACATCGAACGTTCCCAAAAAGTTTCGGGAAGTTGCTCAAAGCCCAATGAAGAGAAGAAAGACTCAGCTTGTTTAACCATAGCTAACTCGTCGTAACCTTGGGCTTCTAGCGCCGCTGTTACGTTGGGTACTTGCATTTCTTGTTCTGGCTTAACTACGTCGTAAATATTACCCCAAGTTTGTGCCCACATGTTGCCTAACAGGTGCGCGGGAATTGGCTGATCTTGAGGCACGGTGTCTTCACCATAATGTTCGCCAAGTTTGGCGCGAACATGACAGTGAAGCGATTCGTAAAAAGGTTCAACTTGAGACCATAAGCGGTCAAGTTCTTTGGGGAACTCATCGGCTGGCATGTCGTACTTGCCGCGCCATAACTCGCTCACATTAGAGAAGCCAAGGCTTTGTGCCCCTTCATTTGCCAAGCCTACTTGTTCTTCATACAAAGGTTTCATGGGTACAGAAACTTCTCGCCAACCTTCCCAATATTCAAGAAGTAAGTCGGCATCACGTGATGTGGCCATTTGAGCACTCATTTCAACCAAGCTCAAACAAGTACCATCTTCACGGCAGTATTGGCCAGAACCGTACATTGAACTTAGCTCAGAGCCAATTTGTGCTAGGCGAGCTGCTTTTTCGCTGTCTGCTGGCGGAGGAATAGTAAGGCCTCCTTTTAACAAATCTAGCTGTCTACGAGTATCAGCATCGACTTCTACATCGTTGAACTTAGCAGCTTCTTTGGCCAAGCTCGCAACTTTGGTTGACAGTACTTCGCTAAAATAAGCACTTACCGCAGCGGTGTCATAAGTGATGTTGGTTGCATAGCTCCACTGTGCGTGGGCTGCAGGCGTCTGCATTTTGGCGATATCTGCTTGCGCTTGGGCTAGAAATGCCTTTGCATCGGATTCTGTCAAAGTTTGCTGAGCAACTTGTGATGTTTCTGTTTGAGTGTCGCTAGAGCAACCCACAACAGAAAGCCCCACAATCGCTGCCACTAGGGTGCGTTTTGCGTTGAACATATGTTGTCCTTATTGTTGTGATGAGGCGACACGCAGGTGCCTGCCTTTGTTACCTGTTCTATTTTGAGCGGCATGTGGTGATTTGTAAAATATTGTCGGGTGATTAGCCGTAAAATTCGGTGTACTCATCGACACTTAATATTATTTAAGGTCAGATGCTCTGAATGCGTGGGGCATCAACTCACCAATAGTTGTAGCGTGAGTCGCACCCGATTGAGTGACCATGATTACAGGTACGTCGTCGGTGGCAAATTCGACTATTTTTTGTCGGCATCCACCACAGGGGAAGCAAAAGTCATCGTTAGGACTTGCTATTACAATGCTAGAAATTCTTTTATAGCCTTGTGTTACCATATTTCCTATGGCACTTGCTTCGGCACATTGACCTAGTGGATAGGCTGCGCTCTCAACGTTACATCCTCCTACGATGCGGTTGTCTGTGGTGAGAATTGCTGCTCCAACATTGAAACCAGAGTAGGGGGCATGTGAATGTAACTGAGCTTCTTTAGCTGTTGTAATTAGTTTGTCGAGTGTGATTTTATCCATGGAAACCTTATTTGAGAAGTTTGCCGCACTTTACTTTTCGCGATAAATAAGAGAAGGTTGTGAGTCTATTTGTCGCGTTCTAGCGTTGTACGAGAACGTCATTTTTTATAATTGTGAAATCTTTTTATCATGCACAGAACAGTTCGTCCTCTCTTTTTTCTATTGATTACTGTAATAATTGGCGGATGTGCACAAACGCCAGACGTTGCCGAACGTCCTCAAATGGGCAATTTGCTACTCGCTGAGCCAGCGCCTATCAATCCCCGTTCTGAAATGGCAATTGCTAGATACAACCAAGTGATTATGAATGAGTCGTTAAGTGAGTCAGATCGTGCTGAGCTTCACTTCCAACGTGGGATGTTATACGACAGCGTTGGTTTAAGCGGACTAGCTCAATACGACTACAGTCGTGCGATACAACTTAACCCCGCTATGGCAGAAGCGTATAATTCTATTGGTATACATTTTATCCAGCAGTCTGATTTTATGCAGGCTTACGATGCATTTGATTCTACCTTGGATATTGATCCTGAGCACGATTACGCTTTTCTCAATCGTGGCATAGCGCTCTATTACGGTGGCCGAGCGGAATTAGCTATCGATGATCTCGATGCGTTTTATACCAAAGATGACACCGATCCCTTTAGAGCGCTTTGGGCCTATTTCGCCAACCACGAAGTCTCTCCTGAACAAGGCCAATTGTATCTAGCACGTATCCGCCCAGAACTGGCTAAAAACCATTGGGCAACTTCGCTAGTCGATTTGTTCATGGGTACTGCAAACGAAACCGACGTATTGAACGAGCTATTGGTTGGTGTGAATAATCAAAAAGTGCTTACTGACAGACTATGTGAAGCGTATTTTTACCTTGGTAAATACCACCGCCAGTTAGGTAATCGGGGAGTAGCGTCAAATTATTTTAAGTTGGCCTTGAGTACTAACGTATATGATTACGTCGAGCATAGGTATGCTCGATTAGAGCTTAATATTCTGCGTGAAACTAGTGCTAGAGCTGCGGCGCAACCGAATTAACCTATGCGTGGATTAGTTTTGGCGTTGCTGTCACTGTTTATTGTAAACAGTGACACGGGTCAATATTTACCCCAGATTCTTTCTAACAGTGTTTCGCTTATCGAGCGAGACGGCTCGCCTGAAGCCATTTACCCTTTGTTGTGGAAGGGGGCTAATCAAGGGGCGGTCGACGCAAAAGCATTGCTTGTTAGTTATGCAAAGCAAGATCAAGATCCGTCGCTATCATCCTATTGGCTCGATAAACTGGTGAGTCAAAATACGCCGTCGGCGGCATGGGCATTGTATCAACAACACCGACAAGACCCTTCTTATGTAAAATATTTAAAGCTTGCTGCTCAGGGGGGCGTAGCAGAAGCGCAGCTAGTGTATGCCATGAGCGTGAACGAGCCAATGCAACGAGAGTCCTGGCTGCTAAAATCGGCGCAACAGGACTACGTACCAGCACAAACTGCGCTGGCAGATTGGTATTTATTGCAGCATCAACCTCATAAAGCTAAACCCTGGTTAGCTAAGACAGCGCCCCTTGATAGTCAAAGTGCATTTAAATATGGGCGACTGCTTTGGAATGAGCAGTCCTTTGATTTAGCGCGCGAATGGCTTAATCGTTCCGCAGACAAGGGAAATACTCAAGCCAAGCGTTTTGTTGTGCTTATCAGCGAATACACCCCACAAGCACCGGAAGCCGTTTCCAGATTGACTTGGCCAACCGACAAACAGTGTTATCAGCGAATTCAGCTATTCGCTACTTCACTATCTACTCTGTCTCGTGCAGATGAGCTGTACGAAAAGTACAAACAAGACACTCGATTGGCGGAGTTACCTATCTGTATAGCACCACCGCTATGGCTTAAACATGATGTTGTAGCCTGTTCAGACAATTATCAGGGGCAGCGAAGGCTAGGATGTGATATCAGGCCACTGGCACCTGCCATTGAACGGCGAGATATTACCCATGCAGTGATAGTTGCTGAGCAAGGTAAGGCAAATATAAACAATGGTGTAATGTACCTAGATTTGAGCGATGCATACTCTGTGTTTGTGCATGAACTTGCTCACTTTGCCGGTTTTATCGACGAGTACCCATTAAGTAGAATGGCAGCTAGGCGCTATTGTAGCGAGGCTGATAGCAATGAGCCGTTACCTATTAACCCTCCCAACCTAGTGTTTGACGGCCAAATTACTTATGCACCTCAATCTACACTCAATAATTGGTTGGCGCGTCAGTCTTCCCTAGTTATCTCAGAGAGTAAAACCTGTGAAAGTATTGGTGTTAGGTCGTATAAGCCCACTGGCGAAATGACCTTTATGGAGCATCACGACCTTGGTGTTATTCCACCTTTATATTTGGCGCTTTGGCGTGCACAACTGGCAAACCCCAACACTCAACGTCCCATTTCTATGAATTTATTTCAAGGTTTTCACGCCAATGGTCAACAGGCTAAGGCAGGTTATTGGCTTGATCGCTATCAAAATGCAACCAAGCCATTAGCTGAGCATGAGAAAAATAGTGGCACTGAGTCGGCCATCTAATGGTCTTTTGAGCTGGTGAGTGCGTCTTTTTTTAGCTCATCTACCCACATTGCAGTAGCACCACAAATAGCCACTGGCATTACGATAAAGTTAACGATAGGTATGAGTGAAAATATATTCACCATAATGCCAAAAGGCATTACTAGCCCTTTGCGCCTTGTGAGATGGCTACGCATGGTTTTAAATTCAACCTTGTGATTGTCGTAAGGGTAATCACAGTATTGAATCGACATCATCCACGCTGAAAACAAAAACCATATGACCTGACCAATTACAGGTAAGAAGAAAAACATCAGCAAAAATAATATGGCACGGGGCAAATACCACACGAATTTGGTGAGCTCTCGTTTAAGCATTCGAGGTACGTCTTTTATGAGTGCCATTATCCCGTCATCACCCAATGATTGGCCAGTAAGATGACGTTCTACTTTTTCCGATAAAATGCCGTTGAACGGGGCTGCAATCCAATTGGCGAGCGTACCGAATATCAGAGCAAACATAAGTAACACACTGATTACCGCTAGCGGCCAAAGGAAATAAATTAGGGCAGTTTTTAGTGCCCCAAACCAGTCGGGAACAAAACCTACAAGATACTCAATGCCTACCGCAATTTGGCCGAAAAGTAGGTAAAAAGCACCTGCAAATAATAGCAAGTTGATGGCTAATGGAACAAAAACAAAGCGTTTTAATCCTTTGGTGCGAATAAGCGAAAACCCTTCGGTAAAATAGTAAATGCCACTGCGTGACGACATGCTAACTCCTTAGCTTTAATAACTTAGCTTATACAGTATACCTGTGCCGAGTTTCTCAGGTGAAATGGTAATTGTTACAAGCTATTAGATTTGATAGAGTCGATAAACACAATAAAAATTATTAGATTACCCACGGCATGTACATTGCCAAATTTGCGAAAACTCCGTTCCCAAACGCTAACTTATTGGTAAGTCTTCAGTGTCTATATTACCCCCTCAATGGTAGTGGGAGAATGCTATGCGCTTAAAGAAAATTAAATTAGCGGGGTTTAAGTCTTTCGTTGAACCTACATCCATTCCTTTTCCAGGAGAGATGACGGCCATTGTGGGCCCAAACGGCTGTGGAAAGTCAAATGTCATTGATGCTGTGCGCTGGGTGTTAGGTGAAAGCTCTGCCAAGAACCTTCGTGGCGATGCAATGACCGATGTAATTTTTAACGGTTCATCCTCACGTAAGCCCGTGGGCCAATGCTCGGTTGAGTTAGTGTTTGACAATTCGTCTGGGCGTATTGCCGGAGAATTTGCCGGTTACAACGAGCTTGCAGTAAAGCGTTTAGTGACTCGTGATGCTACGTCTACCTACTTTCTGAATGGCACCAAATGCCGACGCCGAGACGTTACCGACCTATTTTTGGGTACAGGGTTAGGCCCGCGTTCTTACGCTATTATAGAGCAGGGCATGATTTCTCGCTTAATCGAGTCTAAACCCCAGGAGCTTCGCGTATTTATTGAAGAAGCCGCGGGCATATCAAAGTATAAAGAGCGAAGAAGAGAAACAGAAAATAGAATCAGGCATACCGTAGACAACCTCGACCGGTTGAATGATGTTCGAGAGGAACTCGGACAACAGATTGAAAAATTGCGCCGCCAAGCGGCAGCAGCTACGCGCTACAAAACACTTCGAGCTTCAGCCCGTGAACTGAAAGGGCAGCTCACCGCACTTAAATTCTTAAAAAACAGTGAGCATATCGACACTTTACAGAAACAACAACAAAGCCAGCAACAAGAGTTAGACACCCTAATTGCTAAGCAACAGGGTGATGAAGCAGGCTTACATTCTTACCGAGAGCAACAGAATTTACTCAAAGTTTCTATAGACGAGATTCAACAAAAAATCTTTTCACTGAGCACCTCTATAACGCGAATAGAGCAAGACACCTTGCATGGGCAACAGCGCAAAAAAGATATCAATAAAGAGTTAGATGGCTTGGAGTCTCAACTACAGGCGTTGTTGGTATCTATGGAAGAAGCCGAACAAGCGTTACATGTATCTAATGAACAATTGGAACACCTAGAGCCCGAATTGGCGCTAAAAGAAGCGCAGTTGGAGCAAAGCAAAGACAATTTGGAAGACGCCGAAGAGTCGCTAAGACAATTTAGCGCAGAGGCGCGAGAAAAAGAACAAACCTTTCACCGTTTAAAACAAGAAGTTCAGCAGTATCACAGCAAAATTCAGTCGGTCATGAGTATGCAGCTTCGCACAACACAGCGTATCAGTGAGCTGAAAGACGAGCGAAGCCAGGTGTCGGATGATTCCTTGGCTATACAAATAGAAGAAGCCCAAGAGTTATTAGAGAGCGCTCAAGATCAATTTGAAGTTGCAAACCAACACTATGCTCAAAGTGAAGATGCTGAGCGCGCGGCCAAGGCGTCTTTCGAGCTTGTGTCTGAACAATATCAAAGCCTAAACGGAGAGCTTCAAGGTATTAAGTCAACACTTACCGCGCTAGAAGCTTTGCAACAGGATGCATCGACAAGTGAAAAACCATTGCACGACGATTTATCCTTTGTATGGACACATTTAGGCGTTCCAGAAAAATGGGCATATGCTGCGGAGATTGTGCTCAACCATTGGCATCAGCCCTACATGGCAGCGACATTGCGAACGCCAGATCTTGCCGATGTAAATAAAGCACTACCAGCTGGAAGACCTGTATTCTCGTCAATGTCATATGTCAACGACAAGCAGGAAGGTACGTTGGCGTCGGTCATGAGTGCCGAGCGAGTGCCTAGCTTCTTCAATACTATTTGGCTATGTAATGATCTTAGTGAGGCTAAACAAAAAGTAGCCGCTTTTTCAGAGTCGCAACGTCAACATCACAGTGTTATAACCGCCAAAGGCGAGTGGTTTTCCGGGCAATGGATTGTCAGTGGGCAAGAGACCGAAAATGAAGGTGTGTTGCAACGGGCTGTAAAAATTCGAGAATTAGACGCCGAACTAACCCTTATTGAGGAAAAGCTGGCCCAATTAGCCAGTGAAAAGTCGCGTTGTTCAGATAATGTAGATAAGCTTTCAACGGAAAAAAATGCCGCATTTCAGCGCAGTCAAGACGCTAAGTATGCGGTGCAGCAAGCGTCGCAAAACGTGAGTTTACTTGAACATCAACTAAGCCAGCAAACTACTCGTTTAGCGCACATTGAAGAAGCGCTAGCAAAACAAGAACAGCAACTTGAAGAAGAAAAAGAGCAATTGGAAATGCTCTCTGAAACTTTAGAAATTCAAGAAGCGGAACTGATGGAGCATCAAGAACAGCTTGATGCATCATTTAGCCAACGCGCAGCGCTAGAGCAAACGGTTGCTAGCTATCGTGGAACTGTTGAAACCACAACGCAAGACAATCATACGCTAGCGTTGAAATGCCAACAGTTAGAGAATCAAGGTTTGCTTTATCAACAGCAAATTACTCGAAATCAGCGTCAAAAAGACGAGTACCTATCTCGCCAATCCACCTTAACAAAAGAGCTTGAAGCGCTTAATGCGCCTCAGGCTTCGCAGCAAGAGCAGCTACAACAGTTGCTAGAAGATAAGGCCGTGGAAGAAGAAAATAGGGCTGAACTTCAAATCCAACAAGAAGAAATAGCGAACTTGTTGAGACAAACCCAAAACGACCATCAAATCATTGTAAAAGATATTCAAGCAAGAAGTACGCAGTTAGAAAAATTGAATATAGATATTGAAGGCTATCGGGTACGTGGAACAACTATTCTAGAGCAGCTTGAAGAAACAAAGCAGTCCTTACGCAGTGTACTCGATACCTTGCCAGAACATGCTGAAGAAGACGCCTGGCAGCAAGAGTTAGACAAACTGCAAGCCAGTTTATCTAGGTTAGGAGCTGTGAACCTAGCTGCTGTGGAAGAGTTTGAAATACAGTCAGAACGAAAAACTCACTTAGACACCCAGCATAATGATTTAACGGAAGCGCTGGATACCTTGCAAACCGCAATTCGAAAGATAGATAAGGAAACGCGATCTCGATTCTCAAATACCTTTGAACAAGTTAACGAAGACTTGAAAAACCTATTTCCAAAGGTTTTTGGCGGCGGTTCCGCTTATCTTGCCCTTACCGACGACGACTTACTAGAAACGGGCGTCACCATTATGGCTCGTCCACCGGGTAAGAAAAATAGTACAATACACTTGTTAAGCGGTGGAGAAAAAGCGTTAACCGCTTTATCATTGGTGTTTGCAATTTTTAGACTTAATCCGGCACCCTTTTGTTTGCTAGATGAAGTTGACGCTCCATTGGATGACGCTAACGTGGGGCGCTTCTGTAAGCTTGTGTCTGAAATGTCACAAACCGTACAGTTTATCTATATAACCCATAATAAAATAGCGATGGAAATGGCAAGTCACTTAACGGGGGTAACCATGGCAGAACCTGGAGTTTCGCGTATGGTTGCTGTTGATGTTGATGAGGCAATAGCCTTCGCTGAAGCATAAAAAAAGGGCATAGCAGCTAAATGGAAGATGAATTACGTCTATCACTCTTGTTTATCGGGGCATGTTTCATTGTGGCCGTGTTGGCACACGGCATGTGGAAAATACGAAAGAACAATGCACAAGAACGACAATCAAGAGTTGAACCCAAAGATTTATCCACAGACGATTTCACCACTGATGAAAGTGAAATTTTAGACGACTCTGACAAGCCACAGTTTGATGACTTAGGCATTGGAGCTGTGCGTGTTGTATCACAAGAAGCACCATTAGCGCCTGAATTAGATGAACAGAAGGTAGAGCAAGCAGAAGATACCTCAGCGTTGGATGATATACCGTCTATTGGTGATGAATCAGTCACCCCCTTGGTTAATGATGAAACCGCTGCGGATGTGGAAGAAAAAGAAACCATAGCTGAACCAAAGCTATATGGTTCTGTGGTTACTAACCCTAAGCCACATATGCGCGGTCATTCCGACATTCTTGATTCGTCTAACGTTGAACAATTTCCCGAGCCTCCGGGGTATTTGCTAAAAGGCGAAGAGCAAGCGCCATCAACACCACCAGACGAGCCAAAAATAGATTCGGTAGACGATAGTTTT
>Ga0256829_1001443_pt1 | contig 19550 bp, 20 predicted proteins | sample 131447metaG_FD_185979 | JGI IMG/M metagenome (GOLD analysis project Ga0256829, IMG submission 185979) | Hydrothermal vent microbial communities from Lau Basin, Pacific Ocean - 131-447 | ecosystem: Environmental > Aquatic > Marine > Hydrothermal vents | place: Pacific Ocean: Lau Basin | collected...
CCATTCGGGATGTATTGACGAACGAAAGTCCACCGGCTGCTCTTAACAGTAGCTTTTCCTGAGCCTCTTCCGGCAAGCCCATCTGCTGGACGCGCTTATGTTCAGCAAGTACAGCTTGTTTTGAATCTTCCAGAACCCCTTCCAACCGACGCAGCAGTGTAAACGGCAAAATAATACGCCCATATTGGCTCTGCTTAAAATCACCTCGTAACAGGTCAGCCAGTGACCAGATATATGCAGCAAGGGTATTGGGCGCTTCACTCATACATTCCCCTCAGTTTCTTCAATTCGACAGACCGCTTCCAAACCGCAATATTTGCAGGCATGTTCATCGCGCGGCGATACATCGCAGCGTCCTTCAACAAACTCCGTCGCCAGCGCATTGATTGATGATTTCCAATCATCCAGTACATCCTGCCAATCATCCGGTCTGCCCCGTTTGCCATCGCAGGCTGCAATGCCCTCAATGCCGATTTCCTCGCCGCATAAGCCTTCATAAGCCATGTCACCACTACGCACCCGCGCAAAAGCCACCGCATCATCCACGCCCAAATCCGCCGCCAATGCATATTGCGGCAACTGTGGTTCCTCAATGCGATCATGTTCTTCGTCAGCAAGCCATTTGGCCGTGGACTGTTTGGCTCCGGTTTTATAATCAATCAGAATCTTGCGCCCCGACGCATCCATATCCATGCGGTCGGCCTTGATCCTGACCACAAACTGGTGATCAGCGTTTTCCGGCAATTGCATCCGATATTCCTGCTCAATCGCAGCCACCTTGAAATCGGGTCGCTGCAATTCCAGATCCAACCACGCCATCAGCACACGCTGCATGCGTTTTTTCTCATAATCCCGCGTCCGGCTATCCGCCGTCACATAGGCTTTTGCCCACGCGTGCTCAATCGCCGCGTCGATCAATGCCGCCGTTTCATCGTCGCTGAGCGCATCCAGTGCGGCACGCCGCTCAATATTTCGCCAGACATATTCCAGCGCCAGATGAATCAACGAGCCCTTGCTTTTCGCCTCAATGCCCGGTGCTGTTTCCTCCAACGCTGTGATGCCGAGCCGATGCATCGCAAAGGCTCTGAACGGGCAGGCGGATTGATTGCGGATAATCGATGTGCCGCCATGCACGGACTGCCCGACTGGCAACGGCACATCTGAGCTGTCATCCATGCCCTCCATCGCCAATTGCATGACTTCAGCTTCAAGCGCCACGCATGGCCGAAGCTCAAGCTCAGCAACAAAGGATGAGGGCAACAGTTCCTTTTCATCGCGCTGTTTGGCATACGAAATATCCACGAACGAAGAAGCCCGCAACACCGATGCCCATAGTCGTTGCGAAGCCTCATAGACCACCGCCCCGCTACTCATTGGCAGTGCATATTGTTTTTGCACGCTGGCAGGCAACAAGGGATATGGACGCGCCGGCGGCGGAAACGCTTCTTCATCCATGCCGACGACAAACAGATGATCGAAGCGGAGATCGGATATCTGCGCCAGCGGTAATATCACCACATTGGCGTATTTGGCTACATCCGTCAGTCGGACTTCAGAACAGCCCGTCCGCAGCAAGGATAGAAATTTGGCCCATGAAAGCTGTTCCCCCATCGCATCCACGGCCACCAGCGAAATCAACACATCACGGAATGCATTCATCTGCCTAATTTCTTGATTACTGCGCCGCACTTCCAAATCAATACTGGCCTGCACAAAGCCTGTCTCCTTGAGTAACTTATGCACGGTCTCCACCCAGTCATTGGCTGAACGCTCATGCCTGTTCCATACCACCAGGTTTTTTAGCACTTCCAACAATTCCGGCAATGCCTGCAGATCAGAAGATTTCAACAGGCTTTTGAACGTCATACGGTGACGATTATTTTTCCGCAATGTCGCATCGAGTCTGGCACGTTCAAAACGCTCATTGTCATAACCCTTCAACCACGGCGAAAACAGCAGGGCTGAAAAATCATCGAAAGAGAGTGAAAGCTCGCCAGCCAGAGCCAGCATATGCAACAATTGCGCGATCATTGGCGTATCAGCCAACCGCTCGCCGTTGATGGCGACCGCCTGCATCGTACCGTATGGATCGCAGCGTAATTCCGGCATCAGCGCATGATTCAGCGCTCGCTTTAACCCGGACAGATCTTTCACAGCATCGGAGGTCGCAATGGTAATGCGTGCCGCCGGCCTGTCTGCCAGCAAATCCTTGATACGCGCCGCAACATGGTTGAACTCCGCCTGCACATTGTCACAAGCACACAGCGTAGCCACCGCAGGCTTTGCGTCATCCTGCACCTGCGCCAATTGAACACCCGTCTCCTGCAAAGCCGACAACAAGGCTTGCTGCATCGGGGTCATCATATCGAAGCCAGCTAGCAGGATAGATTCCGGCTTATCAATTGCATCGATGCATTGAAGTAATCGCGGCCCAATATCAGCCGCCAGCATCCGTCCGGATAAAGCGTTATCATCCAGTTGTTGATGCATGGCATGTATCCAGCGCAGCAACGCATCCGCCTCATCCCCGCCAAATTGCAACGCGTCAGCATCAATGCGGTATTCCTGCATGATGGCGTATGCATCGCGCGCATGCCCCGCCAAACCGCGCAGTGAAGCAGCCGACTGTTCCATACCGCCATAAGGCTTCGATAAATCGACTCGAAGGTCTGTCCCAATGACTCGTTCCCACAGCCAGCTTTCCTGCATCCGGTTCAGCGCCACCGGCATCGACGCCTGTGCTGCCGCCACATCACTCATCCAGCCATGCCAACTCAATACATTCGGTGTTTCACATACCGCACATCCGGCATCCGTCACCAGCCGTCGTTTCCAATCCACCGCCAACGGCGCGGAGGCCGTCAGCAGCAACCCGCCGGATTTCAAACATGCCAAAGTTTCCGAGTGATCAAGAAAAGGGACTATCAATGATTGCTCTTCTACCAAATCAATTTTTCAATGATTGATTATGTTGCGGCTCATTACGCCAATGCCCCGGCACAATCTTGCCTGATTTATCACTATGAGCTGGCACATATTGATGTACCCCATGATTCGTTTTCTGCTCCAACAACATAAAAACGAATACAGCGCAGGTCAGACTAACCGCCACCACCATTGCATAAAACCAAAATGGAGTGCGTGATTCGTCCACGGGGGTAATATCAATGACTTCCGGCTCATGCGCTTTTTCACGCCGCTGCTTGGCGCGTAACAGCAACAGCAATACCAGGTTACGCAGCACCACCATGACCAACGCCGGCCCAAAGAAAAAGAATACCGCGATCACCAGTTCACGAATCATGATTCAGCCAGTTCCTTCATGCGCCTGGCATAGACGATAACATCCGGCTCGCGTCCGGCGCGCTGGGCGTAATAAACCGTTTCGGCCAGCACTTCAAGGCATTGATGCAGTGCATCGTGGCGATCCATTTTTTTTATGGTCATCATATGGTCGAGCGCTCTGGCCAATTCGGGCGGATGTTTGGTGGCCGCCTGTTCTTCCAACGCCAGATGCAGGGACAGGTGCAGATACGGGTTCATGCCATCATCGACTTCAAAATCACGATCCAGAAAATCATCCATATCATCAAAGAAATGATGATATTCCGGGTGCATGGCAATCACGCGGGCGATGCGCACTTCCAACGCATTCAGCGGCAACTTCGCCTGCGCCTTGTGCCAGGCATCCCAGAAAATCTGGCGATGCGCCCGTAACTGCTCTCTGCTCGGGCCGTTCGCTTCATTCATCTATGACTCCATCCACGCTGCGCTTAGGCTCTAACAAGAAATACATCGCGCAAAATGCCTAAGAAAATATTGTCCAAGCATGGCATATTACTTAACGATCTTGGCGACTTGGCGAGCGTCAGGCTTGAAAGGCAATGCTCTCGCAGAGCCGCAAAGCTCGCCAAGGAAGTAATCTTTGTGATTCATGCAGTTTGCTTCCGGCTTCGCCGAGTTAGTTCATGCGTTGCCAAACTGTAGCAGGATTGCGGCAATGATACATCCGCAGTTTCCAACACCGGCAGCCAGTAAAGGCGATTTCTGAAGTGGCGACCCATACTGTCCGGATGGAAAAAATATCCCGTTGCATGGGGAAAAATATTCCCGTCGGCAACAAATACCCATGCTACATACATCATAACTAAATGAAATCATAAGATTTTTTACAATCCGGAAACTGGCAACAAACTTGCGATGCAAGGGCAGGCAAACAATTTAAGTACGCAATTTGAGTACGCAGGGCAGGAGTAAACAATGCAATTAGGTTTTTTTATTTCAGGCGTGGCCGGGCAGATGGCGCAGGGCAAACTGGATAATATCAGTAACAACCTAGCCAATGCCAACACCACCGGCTTTCTGGAAGATCGCGTCGCCTTCTCTTCCCTGATGTCCAATAAAATGGGCCGCAATGGTACGCCCGACCAGACATCATCTGCATTCCTTTCGATGAACCGGCAGTATGTCAGCACGCAGGCGGGCTCCATTCGTCATACCGGCAATGATTACGATTTCGCTATTCGTGGCGACGGTTATTTCCGCGTCCGCATGAACAACGGTCAGCAGGCACTGACGCGGGCCGGTAACTTCAAAATCGACGCCGATGGCAATCTGCTGACACAGGGCAATTTACCGGTGCTGGATCAGAGCGGCTCTCCGATCAAACTGACCGCCGGTGCCGTTAGCGCCACTGAAAACGGCACTATCTATGTCAATGGCCAGCCGGCTGCCGATCTAGGTGTCACCATGCTCAAAGATGAACGCCAGATCCACAAAGTGGCTGGCGTGCTGATCACCACTCCAGCCAGTAATCTCGCCAAACCCGATAAAACCATATCGGTGCTGCAGGGATCGCTGGAAGACTCCAATGTTAATTCCATTAAACTCATGGCGCAGATGATTGACACCATGCGCTCTTACCAGTCAATGATGAAAATTGTTCAACAATACGATCAGCAAGCCGGCATGCTTAATAACAAAGTCGGTACAGTACAGGGATAAGGGAGCTAAATTATGATGCGATCATTATGGACCGCCGCCACCGGCATGGCAGCACAGAGTCTCAATGTGGATGTGATATCCAACAATATTGCCAACGTCAATACAAACGGTTTCAAACGTGGCCGGGCCAATTTTCAGGATCTGATGTATCAACAGATCAAAGCGCCGGGCTCGGAAGCCAGTTCAGCCGGCACTCAGGTGCCGACCGGCATCCAGATCGGTCTGGGCGTCAAAGCGACCAGCGTCGACAGCATTTTTTCAGAGGGCAGCTTCCAGCAGACCAATAATCCACTCGATCTGACCATTCAGGGACGCGGTTTCTTCCAGGTACAGCTACCCAATGGTGACACGGCCTATACCCGTAGCGGTAAATTCAGCGTTGACTCGCAGGGGCAGCTTGTCACCCAGAATGGCGATCCCGTACTGCCTGGCATCACCATTCCCACCGATGCCCAAAATATTCATATCGCCCCAGACGGCACCGTTTCAGTCGTCCAGCCGGGCGCGACCCAGAGTGTCGTGGGGCAGATACAGATTGCCGACTTTATCAATCCGGCCGGACTCACCCATCTGGGAGCCAATATGTATCAACCCAGCAATGCCTCCGGTCAGCCGGTAATCGGTAACCCAGCTGCAAATGGGCTGGGCGCTATCGGACAAGGTATGCTGGAGATGTCCAATGTCAGCATGGTGGAAGAGATGGTCAACCTGATTGCCGGCCAGCGGGCCTATGAAATGAATTCTAAAGCGATTAAAGCGGCCGATCAGATGCTGCAGACCGCTAATAGTCTCAGGAGGTAAGCATGTTCACCCTGTTATGCCTGAAACGATACAGTACACGGCTGCTGGCACTATCTCTGCTGACGCTGCTGCCTGCCATGAGTTTGCCTGCTTTTGCACTGGCAACGCCGGGTTTCGCCCTGCAGCGCTCACTGGCATCGTTTTTCAGGCATGGCGTGGTGGTGCGCGGCGCTAGCGCCGAATTAATTCGGGTGGAACGCTGGCCGGATACGCAGGCCGCAGTGCGCTGGTCGCTGCCGACCTCGCTGCACCGCCATCCCAAACGCTTTTCGCTGATTGCCGAACGGGGAGGCAAACGCTGGTATGTGCCGGTGCGTGTGCACTGGTGGGCTACTGCCATTGTGATGAACCGCTCTGTTTCGGCACGAACCTTGCTCACACAGGGCATGTTAACAAAAAAACGCACAGATATTGCCGGTCATAGCGGCCAATGGAGCGAACATGCCGGTGAACTGGCTGGCATGCGCCTGAATCGTCACATGAACAAGGGCGACGTGGTGCTGAGCAATTATGTCAAACGCCCTCCGCTGATCAAACGCGGTGACCTGGTACGGATCATGCTGGATATGGGGCAGTTACATATACGCACTGAAGGCAAGGCGCTGCGTACCGCCGGTCGTGGCGAACGCATTCTGGTCAAAAATCTGCACAGCCATGAAGTCCTGCAAGGCGTGGCTGAGGATTCTGACGTCGTTCGGGTAACATTACGGGGGATTCCGGGATGAATATTGCTACGATCACCTGTCTACTTGCAGTTTCGGCTATGGCCATCACCGGTTGCATGCCAAGAGCGGACAAGGTTGCCAATGCCAAACAGCATCAGGCCGTGGAGCAGGCTCTGAACACGCAGGCTCCCGATACATCACGCACCGGTTCATTGTGGGCCGGAGGCGGCAATGGACTACTCTCCGACCCCAAAGCGGCGCGGGTAGGCGATCTGGTGACCGTACTGGTATCTGAAAATGCTAAAGCCACCCGCTCTCTGGGCAGCAACCAGAGCAAGAAGTCCGATCGCAAGTCAGGTCTTTCCGCCAGCCTCAAATACGGCGCGGCGCTGGCCAACAAGGATGTCAATCCGTCCGGCGATGTTGGCATGACCAACTCAAAAACATTTAACGGTTCCGGCTCGACCAACAATTCGGATACCCTGACAGCCAGCGTCACGTCGGTTGTCATGCATGTTTACCCCAACGGCAATATGCGCATTGAAGGCAAGCGCGTGCTCAATGTGAACCATGAACCACAGGAGATCACCTTCTCCGGCGTGATACGTCCAATCGACATTAGCGCCAGCAATACCATCCCATCGTCCAAAGTCGCGCAGGTGCACATCAGTTATGGCGGCACCGGTACGCTGGCCACGGTCGCACATGAGGGCTGGGCGTCACAGGTTCTGGATCAAATATGGCCATTTTAAACTGCTGCCGCTTCAGCCTGCTGCTGGCCCTGCTTATCGCTGCGCTTCCCATGCAGACTCAGGCCGAGCGCATCAAGGATCTGGCTGATATCGAAGGCGTACGCGGCAATGCGCTGGTCGGTTACGGGCTGGTCGTCGGTTTGAACGGCACCGGCGATTCATCGACATCTTCTCCGTTTACAGTCAGTAGCATCACAGCCCTGCTTGAGCGGCTCGGCGTCAATGTAAGGGCCGATATCAAAAAAATGAAACCCAAGAATATTGCCGCAGTCATGGTCACAGCCCAACTGCCGGCATTTGCCCGTCCCGGCGTGCAGATCGATGTGACCGTTTCCAGCATCGGCGACGCCAAGAGCCTCAGAGGCGGCACGCTGTTGGCCGCTCCATTGCTCGGAGGTAACGGCCGGCCCTATGCAGTGGCCCAGGGCGGCGTTTCTATCGGAGGATTCGCCATAGCCGGAAAAGCAGCCAGCACCACCAAAGGGCACCCCACCGCCGGACGCATTCCCAATGGCGCACGGGTGGAAAAAGCGGCACCTCGTGGCTTCTCCCCCGGTCAGGATCATATCACCCTGACCCTGCATAACCCTGACTTCACTACAGCCGGCAACATGCAGAACGCCATCAACGCCAAACTCGGCAAAGGCATGGCCAATGCCATTGATGGAGGCACGGTGCAGGTATGGAATCCACTGGGCAATGCCGTCGCCCTGATCGGTAAAATTGAACAGATTGATGTGGCCATCGATCACCCGGCCGTAGTCATTTTAGATGAACGCACCGGCACCATTGTAATGGGCCAGGAAGTGCGCATTGACACCGTTGCTGTAGCGCATGGCAATATCACAGTCAACGTCACTGAAAACCCTCAGGTTTCCCAGCCCAACGCCTTTGCCGGTGGACAGACTACCACGGTGAATCGCAGTAGCGTCAATGTAAAGGAAGATAAAGCCAAACTGGTGGTACTGCCCAAACAGGTATCACTTTCCAAACTGGTCAGCGCGCTTAATGCCGTCGGCGCTACGCCCAGCGATCTGATGGCTGTATTGCAAGCGATCAAGGCGGCCGGCGCCCTGCATGCCGAATTGAGGACGATGTAATGCGTGATCTGGTTGAGACTGTTATTGACGGCATCCTGCAGCGGGAAAAGATGCAGCAACATGCACAGCGACAACAGCGACATGACGCCACCATCAAATCTAGACCAGCGTCGACCAAAGCCATCAACCATGCACATCTGTATGCTGCGCCCGGACAAACTATTGCATCCGGCAAGGATAAAGATCCTGCTCTGTGGAAAGTCAGCCGCCAGTTTGAGGCTATTTTTGTGCAGCAGATGATGTCGGAAATGCGTAAAACCGTACAAAAGTCGGATGTTATGCCAAACGGTTTCGCAGAGGATGTGCATGGCTCGATGATGGATGATGCCATCGCCCAGGCCAGCGTCCGGCATCACAGTTTCGGTATTGCCGATAACATTTACCGGCAACTGGAAGCGGCTCAATCTCATTCGAAACAGCCAGCACCGATACCTCATCATCAGTCCATTCAAGATATTTCGGACTCTGCCGATAAATTAAACATGAACACCGATCTTACTTTGGAGGCCAACAGCCATGCGCATTAACAGCTCAGGAGGCCCGACAAATATCAGGAAGTCGGGCAACGCTGCAAAAAGTAAAGGTAAAAGCGCCACTTCCGGTCAAGGTAGTGATTCTGTCAAGGTTAGTGACGCCGCATCGCTACGGGAAAAAGCACAGCTCATGTTTGGTGAGATGTCGGCAGTTCGCATGGATCGTATCGAAGAGATACGTGACGCGCTGGAGAGTGGCAAATTCCAGTCGGACAGCCGCAAAGTCGCCACACAGATAGTCAGCAATGCACTGGCGGAGCACCCATGGTCATGAATCCCAAGCGCATGAACCCCAAGAGCATGAACGAGCTGTCCGACAATGCCATGCAAAAGCTGCAAAGCCTGCTTGAACAGATGAATGTCTGCGCGCGGGAACTCGAATCCATCACCCAGGATGAGTACGAAGCTATTCGTAGCCTGGATGCAGAAAAAATATTGCAGATGGGCGATCGGCGCATCCTGGCACACCAATGTCTTGAGCAACTTGAACAGCAGTGTCGCAATCTGTTGACCCGTGAGAATATTCCCGGCCAGATGACGCTATCAGCGGTGATTGATATGTACACCGGCATTGATGCGACGGAATTCCAGGCGCTACGCAGAAACCTGTATGAGCGTATCGTCAAGGTAGACCAGCAGAGTCAGGAAAATCGCATGCGTCTGCATGCAGCCTACAATGTATCCACCACGATTCTGCAGAGCCTGGGACTGAGCGCTGCCGAGCAGACCTATCAGCGCAGGACGACAGGATGATTTTTGACAGTCTCAATATCGCCGCCAGCAGTCTGCAAGCCCAGCAGCGGGCGATGGATGTGGTGTCACACAATATCGCCAACGTCAATACGCCCGGCTACTCTCGCCAAACTGCTGATCTGGCGACCCTCACATCGGAAAAAGTTGCCGGACTGAATCTGGGGCGCGGCGTCGGCGTGATGAATGTGCGCCGTATCGTGGATCCGATCATTGCTCAGGCACAGCTCAATAACGGTTCACAACTGGCCTACTGGGACACCACCCACACAGGACTCAAGGCAGTCGAAAATGTCTTCGGCAGTCTGCAAAGCACCGGGCTGGCATCGGCTCTGGATGGCTTTTTTCTGGCATGGAAACAGCTGGCCAACAACCCGCAGGATCACGGTCAGAAAGTCAATGTCAGAGCTAAAAGCAGCGTGCTGGTCGATAGCCTGAATAATATGAAACAGCAGCTTGGAACAGTTCAGGCCAACACTGATGCCAACATCAACCAGAGCATCACCAAAACCAATCAGATTCTGGATAATATCGCTTCGCTCACCATGCAAATCAACCGCCATGAAGCCGGCAACAAAGGCGCTGTCGGACAAGCCAACGATCTGCGCGACCAGCGGGACCAGGCGGTGCGCGATTTAACCAAGCTGATTCCCGTTCAACAGGTCAACACCGCCGATGGCGGCCTGATGCTGCAGACTCTGGGTGGTGATCTGCTGGTGCAGGATGGCAACGCCCGCCATCTGGCCCGGGGCGCAGCAGGTAGCGGAAACTTTTCCACCATTGTCATCCAGGGCAGCAGCAGCGCTATCGACCAGTCACTTCAGGGCGGTCAACTCGGTGGCATGATCAATCTGCGCGATAATAAAATGGGCACATACATCCAGAAGATCGACAGTATTGCCGCCAATCTGATCTTTTCTACCAACCAGATTCATGCCAGCAGCGCATCTTCTACGCATCAGAGTACATTAACATCCGAGCAGGCGAGTAACGTCTCGCTGCCACTGGATTCCACACAACAGACCGTGCCCTTTGCATCTAAAATTAAGACAGGCAGTTTCAAACTTCATGTCTACGACAATACCGTCACACCGCCTGTAGCCAGCCGTACGGTCATTAACATTACAGCTGGCACAACAACGATGAGTAATATTGTCACGGCTATTAATGCTGTAGCGGGGGTATCCGCCTCCACAGATGCATCGGGTCATTTAAGCATCACAGCGGCAACAAACCACACATTTTCGCTATCCGGTGATACCAGCAATACGCTGGCAGCGTATGAAATAAACTCTTTTTTCCATGGCAATAGTGCGGGTTCGCTGGCATTATCAAGTAATATAAAAAGCAATGCAGATGCAATCAATACAGGACAAGCAGATGCTGCCACATCGGTAGTTCAGACTGGCGACAACAGCGCCGCACTATCCATTCTGGCACTGCAAAATTCTGCCATGAGCATTGATGCCACTCCGAGTGTCAGCCTGCATGATCGCACCACATCGCTCTCCACGCTTTATGGCACCGATACCGCCATAGCCTTGCAACAAAAAGATTATCGCACTGTTGAATCCGATTCACTGAAGAGTCAGCGGCAGGCGGTTTCCGGCGTCAATGTAGATCAGGAACTGGTTGCCATGCTTAAATTCCAGCGAGCTTATCAGGCCTCTGCCAAGGTGATCACCACCACCAACCGGATGCTTGACTCGCTGATGGGGCTGATCCGATGAGAATTTCTACCAGTATGCTGTATAACAATCTGCTGACCGGCATTCGCAACCAGCAAACCATCCTGAACGATGGCAATGCCAAAATTTCTTCCGGGACCCGCTTCCAGACACCGGCTCAGTCCGGCCTGGATTACAAGGTTTCACTGGATATCCGACACGCCCAGGTTGCCGTTCAAAGCAGCGTTGACGCCAGCAAGGCGGTTGAATCCCGCCTCAACATCAGTCAGACAATACTCAATGACATGAGCAACATTTTTAAACGCACCCAGGTGCTGGCGGTGCAGCAGGCATCCGGTCAGTTAAGCAGTGCCAATCGTCAAGTTGCCTTGCAGGAGGTGAATCATCTGGCCGATCAGTTCCTGGCCGATGCCAATCAGAAGTGGCAGGGCCAGTCCCTGTTTGCCGGTACTGCAGTGGATAAAGCAGCCTTCACCAAAGACGCCGCAGGCATTGTGACCTACACGGGAAGCAACCATGATCGTATTGTCTCAATCAGCGATAACCAGCAGATCATCAGCAATATCCGTGGCGATAATCCCGCCTTTAGTGCGGCTTTTTCAGCCCTGCAGGGGTTTAAAACGGCGCTAACCAATAATGATTCCGCCGCCATTCAGACATCGCTCGGCGCTCTCAACAGCGCCGGTGACGGCATCATCAACCTGACCAGCGATGCAGGGGCCAGACTGGGCGCAGTACGCATATCCAGAACATCCTTTGAAGATATGAAGTTGAGTCTGGACAAGCAGCTCAACCAGCATGAAGGCGTGGATATCCCCGCCGTGGTAGCCCGGATGCAGCAATCCAGCATCGCCCTGAAAGCGGCCTATCAGCAGATCGCCCAACTCAAATCGCTTAGTCTGACGAACTTCCTCAGGTAGCGATTGATGCTGGTGCTACGCAGAAAAATCGGTCAGGTCATCCGTATCAATGATGATATCCGCATTATTATTCAGGATGTGCAGAACGAACATATTGTACGCATCGGTATTGAAGCGCCGAAAGATGTTCCTGTGCACAGGCTGGAGATATACAACCTCATTCAGCAAGAAAACAGGTCTGCTGGCGGCGCAGACGCCCTCAAATGGTTAAAAGGAGTATCAGATGACAGCAGTTCAGGCGGTACAGAAGAGCATCATGACTGAAGCTGAACCCGATCACGGCGGCGCCTTTCACTTTCCGCAGGGCATGGCCGGGTTTAGTGATGCCTGTGATTACGGTTTTATTTATCAGGGTCATGGCGACATTGTTTGCATCCAGTCCACCGATCATCCCGAAGCCGCTTTTCTGCTAACGCAGTGGGATGAACAGCGTTTGGGATCTGTTCCAACGCTGCCGGTCGAGCTGTGTCAATGCATTCATGCCAATAATCAGGAGCAGATCATGTGGATGCTCGTGCTCAATCCCTTTGCCGACCATGCTTGGGTTACAGCCAACGTGAAAGCGCCTGTCGCCCTTAATATAGAAGCGCGAATGGGACTGCAATATATTCGTCAGGAGCGGGAACTGGACATCCGCTACCACTGGCAGCGCCAACCCAGTTAACACATCTGCGTTGTGCTTGATGTTTTTGACTTCCTCTGTGCTCTCTGTGTACTCTGTGGTTAAAGCTTCGTTTGATTCCGGCTTTGCTACTCTCGCACGCCTTTGCTAGATTCGCTCGATTGAAAACAGCATGCGTTTTCCGCATTGTTTATTTCATGTAAACAGATCGGATTCCCAAGGAAACAGATTCATGTCATTTGATCTCCAGCCTATAATGGTATCAGGAAAAGAGGTATTGCCCTTAATTGAAGGTGGTAAAGGCGTGGCCATCTCCACCGGTGAAAGCTCCGGCGCCTGGGCGGCAGCCGGTTGCGTTGGCACATTTTCGGCTGTCAATGCCGACAATGTGGACGAAAATGGCGAGATTATCCGCACCGTCTATGCAGGACGCAGCCGCATGGAGCGCTTTGAGGAACTCGTAGCGCAGGGCATTAAGGGCGGCATCAAACAGGCGCAAATTGCACATGAGATTTCCGGCGGCCATGGTCGGTTGCATATGAATGTATTGTGGGAAATGGGCGGCGCCGAGCGCGTTCTCGAAGGCGTGATGGAAGGCGCCAAAGGCATGATTCATGGTATTACCTGTGGCGCAGGCATGCCGTTTAAGCTGGCAGCGCTGGCAGCAAAATATAACGTCTACTATTATCCGATTATATCATCGGCACGCGCTTTCAGGGCGCTCTGGTTGCGCTCTTATCGCAAGCAGCCTGAACTGCTTGGCGGTGTCGTATACGAAGATCCGTGGTTAGCTGGCGGCCATAACGGTCTGTCCAATTCAGAAAGCCCTGATGTGCCGGAAGATCCATATCCGCGTGTCGCCGCCCTGCGTAAAACCATGAATGATTTCGGTTTGCAGAACACGCCGATTATTATGGCCGGCGGCGTCTGGTATTTGCGGGAGTGGGCCAACTGGCTGAATAATCCGGAAATCGGCCCGATCACCTTCCAATTTGGCACTCGCGCCCTGCTGACGCAGGAAAGCCACATTTCCGATTTGTGGAAAAAACGTCTGATGACCTTGAAGGAAGGCGACATCAGCCTGAACCGCTTTTCGCCAACCGGTTTTTATTCATCGGCAGTGTATAATGCCTTCCTGCATGAGTTGTATGAACGTTCGGATCGGGAAATCGCCTTTGTCGATCATCCTGCCGGTGATCACTCTGAACTGTTTACCTTCGGTGTGCGCAACAAAAAGGTATATCTGACCAGACACGATCTGAAACGCGCCCATGATTTTATGGCGGATGGCTTCAGCAAGGCCTTGCCCACGCCGGATTCCACGCTGGTGTTTGTCTCACCTGAAAAAGCTAAACAAATACGCCAGGATCAACTCGACTGCATGGGTTGTTTGTCGCAATGCAAGTTCAGCAACTGGGCTGCCAATGATCGCGGCACCACCGGTCACAAAGCTGATCCACGCAGTTTCTGCATCCAGAAAACCCTGCAACAAATCGCCCATGGCGACGAACCGGATAACAATCTGATGTTTGCCGGCCATGCCGCTTATCGCTTCGCCCAAGATCCGTTTTTCGCCAATGGTTTTGTCCCCACTACCAAACAGTTCATCGAACGTCTCTGCACCGGTGACTGATCACCAACCTTCATCTACTTCAGTAAGATCATCCGGTTCGGCGCGAACAAAAGCTTTCGATACCACCTCATCAATCTCCTGGCTGACATATGCTTCGCCCGGCAAAATATGAATGCATCGCAATACCCTGCCATCCGGTAATTTCTGCTCATCCAGATCCTTTTGTCTGAAACCGTGGCCTAATGACAACATCGTACCGTATTGCGCCATTACGCGTGATCCGTGACCTATACCTGCCAGTTGGCTGGCCAGCGTGACCGGAGCCCCGATAATAGTGAACTCCTTTCTGCGCCCTACGCCCAGATGACCCACCGCAACCTCGCCAATCGCCATACCGGCGCGAAAACTAATAGCGCCGCCATCCGGACGACGGATAGCCATTCTCCTGCCCGCTTCAAGCATGGCGAGAGCGGCCTTAGCTGCCTGGTTCTCATGGCATTTCAGATCAAACGGATGGTTGAAAACAGCGACCAGCCGCGCATCGCATATCCGATCCACATGGCCGCCAAAGGCATGCACAACCTGCTGGAACAGCGTGAAACAGCGATTGAGCATGGCAATCGCCTGTTCACTGTCCATCTGTTGTAAACAAGTGTCAAAATCGGCCATCTCAACCGCCACGATACTGACTTCCCGCTTCAGATGCTCATCCAGTCGCGTGTTTCTGTCATATTCATCCGCCACCAGATGCGGCCGTTGATAGCGCCCGTACAGATCATACACTTTTTCTCGATGCTCCAGTTTGGAAACCATTTTATTGAATTGATAGAATGCCTTGCCAAATTCGTTGGCCGAGCAGATCGGCAGTTGTACGGCAAAATCACCGCTGGCCACCCGTTTGGAGGCCCGGGCCAACAAGCGTAGCTGTTTGACGATGCGACCACTCATGGCGTACGCCAACAGCGTCGCCAGCAGTGCGATCGCCGCCGCCACAGCAATCAGATGCATTTTGATCCGCAGGTCATTTTGACGCCACGATTTGCCGGGGAACAACACGACGACAGAGCCCAGTTGCGTGTTATTGTAAGTGATGCCCATACCATACCATTGATCCAGCCCCGCCACGGGAGCGGGCGCTGCCGGCAGCGCCGCCAATGATTCAATAGCGTCCGGAATCACGGCATCACCGAACTGCTCCGTTTGCCCATCGTCCCAGCGCAGAAAAACCGCTGCGCCGGGCAGGTGATGTGTAAACACCTTGATCAGGTGGTTCACTTCCGGTCTGGACACGGCCACCATCGGCATTTTCAATTCGTCCGCCAGCAGAGTGGTCAGCAGCGCCGCCTGTTCATGCTGACTGTCTCGCCATGCCTGTTTTTCAATATTGGCAATACTGATCATCATGGCGACTGCCACGATAGCGACCAGAAAAATTGTCAGCAAACTCCACAGCGTACGCAGCGACATCGTGCCTCCCTATGACTTCTCGAATAGCTAAATCCGGCATACAGCAATCCAGAATGGACTAGCATATTGTTTGCCAACCATCATTCTGCCACCCACATACAGCCACGAAGATAAACTTTTGGGGCTTCCAGGATTCTTGCCGCCTACACTGTTGGCTTTGATAACGGCTTGATCAGATAGCTTTGGCCGCAAATTTGCTTAGCTACAGTTGATCACATCAGTTGATTACTTTATTTATTCCATCTATTCTTATCAGGAGCGTCATATGGATCTATCAACGATTGCAGGCATTATGGTGGGGCTTGGGCTGATTGTGTTGTCGATCTTTCTATCGGCTGTACAGCCCGGCGTTTATGTCAACCTGCCGGGACTGCTGATCGTCATTGGCGGCACGATGGCAGCCACGCTGGTCAGTTTTCCAACTCAGGAACTGCGCAAGGTGTGGCGCGTGCTGGGCAATGTGTTTCGCAACCGGGAATATTCCATCCGGGATGATATCTCCGAGATCGCCCACGCCGCCCGCCTGCGCCGGCATGGCGATCTGGCCCGCATTGAGGATCAACTGGAGCGCATCGCCAATCCGTTTTTGAGGACTTCCATCCAACTGGTCATTGATAACACACCGCCGGGTGAAATCGTCAATATACTGCAGTGGCGCATCAAACGCCTGCGTGAACAGGAACGGGCCGAGGCCCATATCTTTCATACCATGAGCATTTATGCACCAGCCTTCGGCATGTTTGGTACTCTGGTCGGCATGGTCAATATGCTCTATGGCATGAATGGCCCTGATCTGCTCAATGTCGGCCATAATATGGCCGTCGCCCTGATGACCACGCTATACGGACTGGTACTCTCCAATCTGATTTTCAAGCCCATCGCCATCAAGGTGGAACGGCACACCGAAAAGCGAGCCATGATTATGCGCATGATTGTCGAGGGCACGATCATGCTGGCCGGTAACCGCAGCCCGGTCTTTATCCGTGAAACCCTGAAATCATTTTCCGCCCAGCATGATGATGAATTACGCGGCGAAAGCAGTGAGTTTACCGATGAACTGCGTCCTGCCAAAAAATCATCAGGCAAAAAACAGCGCAACCTGGATGACGATTTCTGATGGCTGAACAGAGCGACAAAACAGCCGACCTCTATCCCGATTCCAGTATGGAATCCATTCGCAGCCATATTCTGGCCGACCCTGAGCGCATGTTTGACGATGAGCCTGCACAGACCATCACCCAGGATGGATGGATGGTCGCCTATCTGGATCTGATGACCCTGCTGCTGGCCCTGTTCATTATCATGGGCGCTATCAGCCACTCCAAAGCCGGTGTCAAAATGCAGGCCCCCTCTTCACCGCAAAAGACCGCATCACAGGGCGCAACGGTTTCGGACAACGCCACCGTGCAGCGACAGGGGCAGAGGAAGGGGATGGAAGAGAGCGTGCAGCGTATCCTGGGCAGCAATTCACTTGGCGGCGTCATGGATTATAAACTGTCACCGGGAGAGGTACGTCTGCAGATGCATGCCAATATGCTGTTTGACGCCGCCGATACCAAACTGAATAAAAAGGCATTGCGCACGCTCAAAAATATTGCCCGCGTACTGGATCATTACAAGGGCAAAATTGAAGTGGCAGGCCACACGGATAACACGCCGCTCGGAAAAGGTCGGTTCAAATCCAACTGGGAGCTCTCCAGCGCCCGCGCTGCAGCAGTCGTGGAAGCACTGATCAATCTCGGCATTGCCCAGAATCGCCTGCACGCCACCGGCTATGCAGATACCCGACCGATTGCATCCAACGCCACGCCGGAAGGCCGCGCCCGCAACCGCAGGGTGGAATTTATTGTCGAGATGGGGCCGGAATTTATCTACGAGCGTTGATCATTCAGCGCCCTGCCCCATGCAGCATCCAGGGCGCTGACATCAGAATAAAAATGCGGTGAGAAACGGATACCGCCGGCCCGGTGGGCGCACACCATGCCGCCCGCCATCAGCCTCCGGTACAGATTGGCATGGCCATCATCATCCAGGTGAAGATGGCGAAAGGTCACAATGCCTGCATATCGACCGGGCCTTGCCGGCGTAATCAATTCCAGTTCGGGGTTCGATTTTACCCATGCCATGACTGCCTCCGCATTGGACAGCACATCCGCTTCAACCTGCGCCATGCCGATCTCTTCCAGTAGCGACAGACTGGCATTCAAGGCATGAATACCGAGCATATTCGGACTACCCGGCTCAAAGCGTCTGGCTGCTGCGGCAGGCGACCATTCGGTAGCATCGAAGTCCCCTGCCCGCTCGGCCATGTGCCAGCCGTATTGCAACAAGCTCAATGCATCACGTGCCTCCGGCCTGGAATAGAACACCGCCAGCCCTTCCGGGCCCAGCATCCATTTATGGCCATCTGCCACCACGAAATCGGCATGGCACGCCTGGGCATCAAACTGCAACGCCCCAAGACTCTGAATCGCATCGAGACAGAACAGCACACCAGACGTGTGACAAAACGCTCCCAATCGATCCAGATTCATGCGCAGCCCCGTGCCATACTGCACCGAACTGACCGTCAACAAACGGGTGCGCTTATTGCAAAGCGCCAATATAGCTGCTTCCGGATCATCCCCGCTGACTTCGGCCAGCCGCAGCTCCACCCCTTTCGCTTGCAACGATTTCCACACCATGCGGTTGGAAGGGAATTCCTGATTGGTCGATACGATATTGTCGCCCGATTGCCAGTCCAGACCGTAAGCGATCAGGGATAGCGCTTCCGAGGTGTTTTTGACCAGACCAATGTCATCGACTGATGCAGCATTGAGCAGACGCTTGAGCCTGCCCCGAAGTTCCCGCTCGGTGTTCATCCATTTTGGATAATCCGTCGCGCCCTGAATCATATTTTCTTCAGCGAAGTTTTTTACTGCATCAGCCGTGCGGCGCGGCCACACACCGACAGCGGCATGATTCAAATAGACCAAATCCGGACGCAACGGAAATTCATGTTTTATTGTATTCATCATATTCATAATTGATCCAGCGGGCTCACCACTGCCGCCAGATTCTGCTGCAATACATGGGTATAGATTTCGGTGGTTTTGACATCGGCATGACCAAGCAGTTTTTGCACTACGCGAATATTGGTGCCTGATTCCAGCAGATGCGTAGCAAAGGAGTGGCGCAAGGTGTGCGAGGTCACCCGCTTGTTGATATCCGCTTTGTTGCGTGCGCCTCGAATTGCCTTTTGCAAGCCGGACTCATTGACATGATGGCGGCGAATTTGCCCCGACTGTGGATCTTTGGATAAAGATTTGGACGGGAATACATATTGCCATTCCCATGATTTGGGCGCATGGGGATATTTCTTTGACAACGAGCCGGGCAACCAGACATTGGCGTGACCTTCTCGCAAATCTATTTCAAATATTTCCCGCACCTTGCGTAAATGCTGGCGCAATTCATCGCGCACAGAGGCGGGTAACAATGTTGTACGATCTTTATCACCTTTGCCAGCGCGAATGGTCAGAAATCCATTGTCAAAATCAATATCCTGAACCCGGAGGCGCAATAGTTCCATCAAACGCAAGCCGCCGCCATACATGATGCGCGCCATCAAGCCGGATTCATCACTCATGCAATCCAGCAAACGCACGACTTCATTCTGACTCAACACCATAGGTA
>Ga0256829_1001444_pt1 | contig 19524 bp, 26 predicted proteins | sample 131447metaG_FD_185979 | JGI IMG/M metagenome (GOLD analysis project Ga0256829, IMG submission 185979) | Hydrothermal vent microbial communities from Lau Basin, Pacific Ocean - 131-447 | ecosystem: Environmental > Aquatic > Marine > Hydrothermal vents | place: Pacific Ocean: Lau Basin | collected...
CTCTTTGCAAAAAAAGATAAAATATTATCTTCGTCTTCAACTATCAATAATTTCATGTGTCTATTGTATAGTTTAAAGATGAATTGAAGATGAATTTATTGTTTCAGGGCGTTTTATTTTTATGCAAGAGTTCTTTAAAAATAACAAAAAATTGCTATAATTAAAGAAAAGTTCAATAGCAGGAGAAAGAGATGAAAGTTATATGTCCACATTGTAAAGCTATAAACAATGTACCTAAAAAAGATGATTACAAAAAAGCAAATTGTGGCAAGTGTAAAAACTCACTATTAGAAGCAAAACCTATAGAGTTGAATAGTTCAAATATAGATAGAATTCTAGAAAATTCTGATATACCAGTTATCGTTGACTTTTGGGCACCATGGTGCGGACCTTGCAAGATGATGGCTCCTGTTTTTGCCGATGTTGCTTTGGGTTTTCCATTAAAAGCACTATTTGCCAAAGTAAATACTGAAAATGAACAGTTTTTGGGAAGCAGATTTAAGATAAGAAGTATCCCAACTTTAGTAGTCTTTAAAAATAGCAAAGAAGTTGATAGGGTATCTGGTGCACTAGATCCAGTTTCACTAGAAAACTATGTTAGAAGGTTTATTTAACAAACCTTCTAAACTTATCAACTGACCTTACGCACTAAATATAAAACTGAGTGAGAGACAAGTTGCTTGCAAGTACGAGCTACTAGTAGCTTCAAAACTATCAAAGTTATTACTTGGTGGAGTAATAAGCTCCTAAAACAGTATTTAATCTAAACTTTGGTATTATTATAGCTATTTTAATATTAATAGGTTGAAAAAAGATGGAAAAAGCAAAATTTATCTGGATGGATGGAAAATTAACTCCTTGGGATGAGGCAAATGTTCATATTTTGACTCACACTCTTCACTATGGCAATGGCGTTTTTGAAGGGACAAGGGCTTACATGACACAAGATGGTCTGGCTATATATAGACTAAGAGACCACACAAAAAGACTTTTAAACTCAGCAAAAATTACAAGAATTAAGCCCTCTTATACAGTTGAAGAGCTTGAAAATGCACAACTTGAACTTCTTCGTGCAAATGATTTTAAATCAAATGTATATCTTAGACCCCTTATATATCTAGGTTATGGAGTCATGGGGCTATACCATGTAAATGCTCCTGTAAATACCTCGATAGCCGCATGGGAGTGGGGTAGTTATCTTGGGGATGAAGGGCTAGAAAATGGTATCAGAGTCAAAATCTCATCTTTTACAAGAAACCCTGTTAGCTCTACTATGGGTAAAGCAAAGGCGGCTGCAAACTATCTAAACTCACAATTAGCAAAATACGAAGCGATGGATGCTGGATATGAAGAGGCTCTTTTGTTGGATGAGGATGGCTTTGTTGCTGAAGGCAGTGGAGAGTGTTTTTTCATCGTGCGAGATGGAGTTTTAATATCTCCTCCAAATGACACTTCACTAGAGAGCATCACACAAAACAGCGTCATCATGTTGGCAAAAGATGCAGGCATTACCGTAGAGAGAAGAAGAGTCACAAGAGATGAAGTTTATATTGCCGATGAAGCCTTTTTTACTGGAACTGCGGCTGAAGTAACTCCTATAAAAGATGTAGATAATTATGTGATTGGGGATGGAAAACGAGGACCTATAACAAAACAGTTGCAAGCTGCATATTTTGATGTCGTGTATGGAAGAAACGATAAATATAGAGACTTGTTAACATTCATTTAGGTAGTTACAGTAGAATACAACAAAATTTTAAAGGATAGAGATGCCAGTTGATTTAAATGATTATTTTAATAAGAAGAGTGGAAATGGTGGTGGAGGAAATGGTGGAGGAAATCGTCCTATGCCAAATATGGAGCCCCCAGAGTTTTTAAAAAATTTAGGTAAAAAAGCTGGTTTTTTGTATGTTTTGATTGCTGTAGTTGTGATTTTGGTCATAGCAAAACCTTTTATCGTCATAAATTCTGGTGAAATGGGTATAAAAGCAACTGCAGGAAAATTTGATCCAACTCCCATGAATCCAGGTTTTCATCTTTTCATACCTTTCTTACAAAATATCTTTATAGTTGATACAAAAGTAAGAATTATGAACTACACTTCAGGAGCTGATCAAGAGAGAATCCAAAGAGGATCTGGTATAAAAAATAAAAATGCCATATCTGTACTTGATTCAAGAGGACTTCCTGTATCAATAGACCTTACTGTGCAATACAAACTAGAACCAACAACTGCACCTCAAACCATAGCTACTTGGGGGCTCGCATGGGAAGATAAAATCATAAATCCAGTAGTTAGAGATGTTACGAGAAATGTCGTAGGTCAGTACCCTGCTGAAGAGTTACCGGTACAAAGAAATGCGATAGCTGCAAAAATTGACCAACAAATAAGGAAAAATATAGATGCACAGCCTGGTCAACCAGTGCAACTCTTAACAGTACAATTAAGAAATATCATACTTCCTCAAAAGATAAAAGATCAAATTGAGAGAGTTCAAATAGCAAAACAACAAGCTGCGCAAACCAAGTATGAAGTTGAGAGAGCAAACCAAGAGGCTAAGAAAAAAGCGGCGCTTGCAACTGGTGATGCAAATGCAAGAAAAATAAAAGCTCAAGGCCAAGCAGACGCTGTTAAAATTGAGGCTGATGCAAACGCATACGCAAATATTGAGATTGGTAAAAGTATAACTAAAAATTTACTAGAGCTCAAGCAGATAGAGGTTCAAGGCAGATTTAATGATGCACTTCAAGTTAATAAAGATGCAAAAATCTTCCTGACTCCTGGTGGTGCTGTTCCAAATATCTGGGTTGATACAAAAGACACTAAAAAAATGACAAGTACAAATAAGTAGAAGACAGATGAACACAGAGTTAATCAACAGCATAGACTGGAACAAAAATCCTTTGATTCCTGTTGTCATACAAGATTATGATGATGGAAAAGTTTTGATGTTGGCTTATGCAAACAAAGAGGCTGTTGATTTAACTCTTAAAACAAAACTTGCCCACTACTACTCAAGAAGCAGAAAAAAACTGTGGAAAAAAGGTGAGCAAAGTGGAAACACTCAAGAAGTAAAAGAGATTTATCTTGATTGCGATAGCGACACACTTCTGCTAAAAGTTAAACAAAACGGGGTAGCCTGCCATACTGGGAGAGTCTCCTGTTTTTTTAACAGGGTTGACATCACAGAAGAGTTACCTACCGTGGAACAAATCATAGAAAATTATAGCATCAGTGACAAGCTCTACCACACTATATGCGAAAGAAAAAAGTCAGATCCCAAAAAATCATATGTAGCTTCACTATTTAAAAAAGGTGAAAATTCGATTTTAAAAAAAGTTGTTGAAGAGGCAGGTGAATTTTGTTTTGCCGTAAAAGATGATGACGAAAGAGAGATTATATATGAGGCAGCTGATTTGTTGTTTCACTCTCTAGTAGCATTAAGCTACAAAGATATAAATCCTGATTTAGTTAAGCAAGAACTTAAAAAAAGGTTTGGACTAAGTGGGATAGAGGAGAAAAACAGCAGGAATAATGATTGAGTTAAAATTTTCGATATTGAACTACATACACAATCTTAGCTTATATGATTATCTGGCTTTTGTTTGGTTGTTTTTGACTTTTTTAGTACTGGTTATTTTGGCGATAATTATCATGAAAAAAGCTACAAAAACATCTATGTTTATCCTTCTACTCTCCCTATTTTTACTACTTATTGGACCATTTATCATTAAGAATTACCTAAACAAAACTTTAAGAACAGTCGATACAAGTGATGTTAAATTTCAGAAATTACACTTTTCAAATACTCTCATAGTTGACTATAAAATAAAAGATTTGTCAAAACAAGATTTTAAAGAGTGCGAAGTACAGATAAAAGTCTATAAACCATCACCTTCAAAGATAAAACTATTTGTAAATAGACTAAAGCCAATCGAGCAAAGGACGATTTTACTGAAAGAGCATATAAAAGCGGGGGATTTTATCCAAAAAAGGTCTGTTTTTGATAATTTTGTCTATAACAAAGATATAAATGTATCTGTGCAAGCTCAATGTTACTAAAGGATAGATAAGATGGTATCTTATTTTACAATTGTGCATATTATAACACTCTCTGTTTTATTTGTTGTATTTATCATACTGCTTATAGTATCCTTGAAAGAGACAAGAAAAAAAGTTCTATTTGCCATGATATTTTCAAATTTTTTGGTCGTCTCCATGCTAGCAGTTTTTTCTATGTTTGTACTAGATAAATATACAAAAAAAGCAAGACTTGAAGATATGAGCCAAGCTAGAGTTTTGATTAGTGAATCTTTTGTAATAACAGGCAGAGTCAGAAATATCGGAAGATTTGATATCTCAAAGTGTTTTTTAAATGTAAAGCTTGTCAACAATGCAATCAGTGCTGGAAATCTTAATGGCTCAACTGTGTATAAACCTACAGGAGGATTAGAATTTTTGACAAAATCAACTGGACAAGAGAGAAAATCAACTATCATAAAAGATTTTTTGATAGCTAAAAATCTAAAAGTAGATGAGTTGCGAAATTTTAGTGCATCTATGAGGTACCCATCATACTTTAAAAGTCCAACTCTTAGATATAAACTACACTGTAGATAAACTGATTACTTTATAAAGTAGTTTCCATCAAAACTTACAAGAGAGTAATTCATATCATCCCCTATACTTTTCTTTAAAGAGTCTATGCTTAGAAAGCTAAGAGAGTCAGCGTCTATGTACGCTCTTATCTCCTCTACACTCATATTTGCACTGATAAGCTCTTCATAGCTTGGTGTATCTATTCCATATCTACAAGGGTGCTTTATAGTGGGTGCTGTTATACACATATGTACCTCTTTTGCACCTGCTTCTTTTAGTATTCGCACGATTCTTTTAGAGGTTGTGCCTCTTACTATACTGTCATCAATAACCACAATTCTTTTATCTTTAAGTATCGCTTTTATAGGAGATAATTTCAGCTTGACTTTCATGTCTCTTCTAGCTTGGGTTGGCTCTATAAAAGTTCTTCCGACATAGTGATTTCTTACTATTGCCATCTCAAAAGGTATGCCGCTCTCGTGCGCATATCCCATAGCCGCACTCACTCCGCTATCTGGAACAGGGATAACCAAATCAGCATCGATTTTATGCTCTCTTGCCATCGCCTTGCCCATCTCCTGCCTAACAGCATATACGCTCTTGCCAGCTATTATACTATCTGGTCTTGCAAAATAGATAAACTCAAAAGCACAGATTCTAGGATCTGGTTCAAAAAGTTGAATACTTTCAAATCCCTCTTTTTCCTCATCAAATATTATCATTTCACCAGGTTTAACATCTCTTATAAATTTAGCTCCCACCAAGTCAAAAGCACAAGTTTCACTAGATACTATATATCCCCCATCTTCAAGCTTTCCTAAAGAGAGTGGTCTAACACCATATCTGTCTCTTATGGCAAACATCTTATGCCTACTTTGTATCAAGAGACAATATGCTCCTTTTATGACATTCAGTGCTTCAATAATTCTATCTTTGAGGTGCTCTTCATGGCTTCTTGCTATGAGATGAATGATATTTTCTGTATCCATTTGAGATTGAAAAATCGCACCTTCGTTTATCAACTCTTGTCTTACTTCATCTTTATTAACCAAGTTTCCATTGTGTACGATAGATATCTCACCTAACTTATAGCTAGCGTGTATCGGCTGTGCATCGAGGATTGATTTGCTACCTGCTGTTGAGTATCTATTGTGCCCAACTGCAGAATTTCCCTCTAAAAACTTTAGAGCATCTTCATCAAATACCTCTGTAACCAAGCCTCTTTTTTTGATTTTTCTTAGGATTTTACTATCACTTGTGCTTATCCCCGTTGCCTCTTGTCCACGATGTTGCATCGCAAAAAGAGCATAATAAGCAACTCTTGAAGCCTCACTAGAATCAAACACACCAACTATTGCACACATTTTTTTCCTTTATAAGCCTAAACAGTCATTTATACTATAGAGTCCGTTCTCTTTATTTACTATCCATTTTGCTGCTCTGATAGCACCTTTTGCAAAAGTATCACGACTAGTTGCTGTATGATTTAACTCTATAAATTCACCATCATTATAAAATCCAACTGTATGGCGACCAACTATATCTCCACCACGAAGTGACATAACAGCTATCTCATCTTTACTTCTCTCTCCGATTAAGCCATTTCTTCCACTCACCCTTACATCTTCTAGCTCCAAATCTCTAGCTTTTGCAGCACTTTCACCTAGAGTGATAGCAGTTCCACTTGGTGCATCTTTTTTATATCTATGGTGTTGTTCTACTATCTCTATATCAAAATCACTCAAACTACTTGCTGCTAAAGAGACGAGCTTGTTTAGAACTGCTACCCCCAAAGACATATTTGTTGAGTATAAAATAGGCATCATTTTAGAAGCCTCTTTTAGTAGGTTTTGTTGATGTGGGCTAAGGCCTGTTGTTCCTATCACAAGTGGAGTTGGATTTTCAAGTGCAGCTTCAAGAAGAGTCTCTGTAGCAAATGCAATAGTAAAGTCTATAACAACATCGCTATTTTTAAATAACTCTTCATATGAATCAGTAACAACTGAATCCTTCGGAACCTGAAAACTAAAATCCTCTATAGCATGAAGCATATAAGGCTTTGCCTCAACATCATTTTTTAAATTTTCTATCAACAGATGCCCAACTCTTCCTGTTGAGCCGTGTATCCCTATACTTTTACTCATGTACATACTCCAAAGCTTGAATACCAGCAGTTGCACCATCTCCTGCGGCACATACTACCTGTTTTGATGCATCAATTCGTAAATCTCCAGCCGCAAACAATCCCGCAACTGAAGTCTTCATTTTTAAATCAACTACAACATTTCCATTTTCACTTAATTTGCAAAGTGGCTTTCCATCTTCTTGCATAAGCACTTGATTGTTTACATTCATGCCAACAAATACAAAAATTCCTGGAACTTCCAAATCTCTCTTGTTCTCCTCTTTATCAGATATCTTAACTCCATTTACTCCACTATTGTCACCATATATCTCATCAACTACGGAGTTTAAAATCAGCTCAATCTTATCGTTTTTCTTCACTTTTTCTACTGTCACAGGGCTAGCACGAAACTCATCTCGCCTATGTACTAAATAAACACGTGAACAGATATTTGCAAGATAGAGTGCCTCTTCTAGCGCTGTATCTCCGCCACCCAAAACTGCTACTTCTTTATCTTTATAGAAAAACCCATCACATGTTGCACAAGTACTGACTCCTCTTCCAAAAAAATTATCTTCGCCTTTTATACCAGCTCTTCTTGGAGTGCTTCCTGTGCAAACTATCACACTTTTGGCTTCGACCATCTTATCTCCAAGCAAAAATACTTCAAAGACTCCATCATCTCGTTTCGATATACGACTAACCTCTTCCATACTATGCTTCATGCCAAATCGCATACACTGCTCAGGCCAGTTTTGCATCATATCAAGTCCGCTCATAACATCGCTGATTCCTGGATAGTTTTCTATCTCACTACTTCCTGTTATCTGGCCGCCTGGCATACCTTTTTCAAACATTGTTACACTTTTTAATCCACCTCTTGATGCATAAAGTCCAGCAGTAAGTCCAGCTGGTCCTCCACCGATTATCGCTAAATCTAACATTTTATTTCTCCTTTTTTGATAGCAAAGCTACCAAAAAATTCCTCTCACTAAAGCTTTCACTTTATGAAGAAGAATTTATATTTTTATTTCTTGAGCAAAGCTACCAAAAAATTCCTCTTGACTATTGCTTTCACCTCGTGAAGAAGAATCTATATTTTATCTATTGTATTGTTCTTATCATACTATCTTGTTTATACTTTAAATCTCTTTGTTTGACTATCCTAAAAACGCTTGGTACTTCCATGATATGAAACCGTTGTATAAATTTTAGCAAACCATTCATGCCAGTTGTTACATAGATAACATTTTTGCTATTTTCTCGTCTTTTTTGATATAAATCAACTGCCAATATATGTTTGGATTTATCTACTTTTTTTAAGATTTTATCCATATTTTGCATGTTGGAGCTATAGACTATGACTGTATATTTGTCATATTTGGGAACAAAGATATCGCTCTTTTCCCAATAAATCCAATCTCTAAAGTCGATAAATTTATATTGTGAAAAACGATAATTAAAATATGCAAAAGCGCTAGCTATCATCAAAGCGCCAAAAAAAGAGGCAAAAAGATAGTTAAGGGAGAATACTCTTCTCCCTTGTCTCACTTAACTATTCCCTCTTCAAGGTAGTTATGCCCCTGAAGATTCATCTTGTTGATTATATTTTTGTTAGACAAAAATATCACCTATTATAAAAATGAGTTTATTTTGTCAGTCAAAATCTGTTTTGATGATGCACCAACCATTTGGTCAACTAATTCACCATCTTTGAAAAACAGGATTGTAGGAATTGATCTAATTCCGTATTTAACAGCAACATCTTGCTCATCATCAGTATTTACTTTACAGATTTTTGCTTTACCGTCAAAATCTTCAGCTAACTCCTCTATAACAGGAGCGATCATTCTACAAGGTCCACACCACGGAGCCCAAAAGTCAACTAGTGCTACACCTTCGCTTACTGTACTATCAAAATTTGATGCGTTCAACTCTATATATTTTCCCATAATTTTCTCCTAATTCTTATATTCTAAATTGAGCTGATATTATACAAATACTATCTTTAAAGTTACCATAGATAAAATAGTTAATTTCTAAAAACTGATATTATCGACTATCTCAATTTTTTGTGGAGTCACCAAAGCAGCGCTTATTTGGTACTCTTCATCATAATTATTTGTCATAAAAAAATATTCGATTGTTTTGATAATTTTACTCATTTTTGCCTGCGTAATTCTACAAATCGGATCATATTTTTTAGAATATTTGACTTCAAAAAAACTCAAAATTTCATCTTTTTTTGCGATTATATCTATCTCTCCAAATTTTGAGTGAAAGTTTCTTTTTATGATTTCATAACCCTTCTGCTTCAAGTACACTACTACTCGCTCTTCAGCTTCTAGTCCAACTTCTAGGCTCAAACTACTCTTCTATTCTAATCATAGAAGGAGATTGCTTTATAAATTCACACTTTCCTATCTTTTTGATTGCATTTTGTATATCTTTTTCAAAACATTGATGAGTCGAAAAGAGAAGCGTTGCAAACTTTTCATTTTTACTCTGTTTTTGCAAAAAACTATTTATCGATATGCCATTTTCTCCTAAAATATTGGAAATTTGCGATAAAACGCCTATTTTATCTTCCACTTCAATCCTTACATAGTATTTTGTAAAGATTTCATCAGCATTTTTAAGCCTTACAACATCGTTTTCTAGTATCTTTTTAAAACCCAACATCGGTGAGCTATTGCCATCTCTTGCGATATCTATGATATCTGATATGACTGCACTAGCAGTCGCTTCTCCGCCAGCTCCTGGACCATAATACATGGTCTCCCCAACACAATCACCAACTACACTGACACCATTCATGACGCCATCCACCTTAGCTATCATCTCATCACTTTTAATAAGTGCTGGGTGTACTCTTAACTCAACACTGTTACCTGTTTTTTTAGCAATTGTTAACAGTTTTATGCTATATCCAAACTCTTTGGCAAAAAAGATATCTTCACTGTTTATATTTTCTATGCCCTCTATCAGTATGTCTTCTGGTTTTGCATCTATTCCGTATGCGATACTTGCCAAAATCAACAATTTATGAGCCGCATCAAATCCGCCAATATCAAACGAAGGATCGGCTTCTGCATAGCCTAACTCTTGAGCCTCTTTCAAGATTTCATCAAACTCCACACCTTCGCTCATCATTTTTGTCAACATGTAGTTACAAGTACCATTCATGATGCCCTTGATAGACTCGATATGATTTGCGCTCAGCCCCTCTCTTAGGGCTTTTATGATTGGGATTCCACCTGCTACACTAGCTTCAAAACCGATAGGTTGTCTTTTTGCACTTTGCTGAAGTTCATATCTGTGGTATGCGAGCATTGCTTTGTTTGCAGTAACAACAGCTTTGCCCTTTGCTAAAGCTTTTTTTACCACTTCAAAAGCACCTTCAACTCCACCCATGAGCTCAACTACGATATCTATGCTTTCATCATTTACTATCTCATCTATATCACCACTTAAAGGTATATCTATATCTCTTTTTTTATTCAGATTTTTGACAATTCCTAAAACTGGTGTTATCTCTTTGCCTGCTCTTGCTGTGATTATATCTCTGTTTTTTTGTAAAATTTTGACAACACTGCTTCCTACTGTTCCTACGCCTATAATTCCAACTCTTATCATTTTTCCAAACTCTTTAAATATTTTTTTACATTTCTTGCTGCTTGCCTGATTCTGTTTTCATTTTCAATCAAAGCAACCCTTACATATCCATCTCCATGCTCTCCAAAACCAATCCCTGGGCTAACTGCGATTTTCGCCTCTGTTAAAAGCTGTTTTGAAAACTCCATACTCCCCAAATGCCTTGCAACATCTGGGATTTTTGCCCAAACAAACATGGTGGCTTTTGGCACTCCCATATCCCACCCTGCGTTTTTAAAGCTTTGAACCAAGACATCTCTTCGTCTTTTGTATGTCTTGATGATTTCATCTACACAATCTTGTGGACCATTGAGTGCCACGGTTGAAGCCACTTGGATAGGGGTAAACATACCATAATCAAACCAAGACTTTATCTTTTGAAGTGCGCTTATAAGCTTTGGATTTCCAACAAAAAAGCCAACACGCCAACCTGCCATATTGTAACTTTTTGATAGAGTCGAACTCTCTACTGCGACATCTTTAGCACCCTCAACTTCAAATATAGATGGTGTTCTGTATCCATCAAATGTTATATCTGCATATGCAATATCGCTGATGATATAAAATCTCTCCTCTTTTGCATATGCCACAAGCCTCTCATAGAAAGATTTTTGCACTGTCACAGTTGTTGGATTATGTGGGAAATTAACAACTACAAACTTTGGTTTTGGGGCAGAGTCCCTAAATGCCTTTTTCAGCTTAAAGAAAAAAGACTCTACATCCAATTCAAAATTTTCATCAAATTCAAGCCCCATTTTATGAATATTTCCACCTGCTAGTATAAAAGCTTGTGAATGTATAGGATAAGCTGGGTCTGGTACAATTGCTACATCTCCAGGGTTTGTGATAGCTTGAGCCAAATGAACATAACCCTCTTTACTTCCAAGAGTAGCTACCGCTTCACTATTTGGCTCCAAATCAACTCCATATCTTCTCTTATACCAATCACAAATCGCAAGTCTTAACTTATAGATACCTTTGCTCACACTATATCCATGGGTTTTATCTTTATCAACTGACTCTATCAACTTATCTATGATATGCTGTGGGGTTCTGCCATCAGGGTTTCCCATGGAAAAGTCTATTATATCCTCACCAGCCCGCCTAGCTTTTAATTTTATCTCATTTATTTCAGCAAACACATAGTTTGGCAATCTCTCTATCGTATTAAATCGTATTTCGTTGAACATCCTAGCTCCTTTAATTACCACTGCTCATATATATAGAGAGACCATGTTTTATATTCTCAAGCGTATATAGGTCTCCAATTTTTATATATCTGGTATTTGTTGGTATTTTTAATTTTAAGACATAAGTTCGCTCATCTATATCTTTTTGTGATATCAAATGTAATCCGCTATCTAAAAACAGTACTTTTGGGAACCAATGGTCGCTAAAACTAGTTCTTATCTTAATAGCGCTTGCTCCGCCACTTCGTATCAAATAATCCTCTATCGGTTTTTTCAATTTCACAGTAGTATCAACATCAATAACTCTTGCATCTAGTTTTGCATTATCTGAGTTTATCTTATATACCCAATAATTCTCTTTCTCTTTTGAGATGTCAAGAACTTCACAACCTCTTTTTTCCAACTCTTTTTCAAATAGTATAGGATTCACCAAGTGTTCAGTTCTTAGATTTATCGACCAAGAAAATCTTCCTTCACTCTTTTTTGCTTCGCTCGTGAGAAAATAGTTGTATCCTATGGCGTCCAATGACTCACTAATTACTTTTATGAAAATGAGTGGATTTTTATCTGTTATGAACTCTATATGTAAAGAGATTGGGCGGCTATAGAACATCTTAAACAGACCATTGTCTTTAAGAACTTTTATAACCTTTAAGCTATCTACATTGCCATCAGATTTTCTATAAAATTCATCAGCATTTTTAAATAAAATCTTGATTAAATTTTCCTGCTTCGCATACTGTTCAACTGATAGATAGTTTCTTATCTTGTCTTCTAAATTGGCAAATAGAAGTGAAGTGAAAAACAGAAATATAAAAAGTTTTTTTACCAAAGAGAGCCTCTGTTTAACTCTTTAAATTTCTCTACAGAAATCTGGGATAGATTACCATCTTTGATGAGAAATTTCATCGGCTGTTGTGAATTAAATTTCGTAACCTTGCCTTTGAAGTATAGATTAAAATCTCCATGTCCAGTTGTGATAAGCTGATCTTTAGAAGCATCTATCGTAAAGTTACCATCGCCCAAAAAGGATTTTCTCTTGAAATTATCCAAATATACTATACCAATCCACAATTTAGTATTTGGAGATATCAAAGAGTTTGTATCACTACTTTTTATCTCTACACTATTTTGGGGTTGTATCGTTTTGTTTGCATCTATACCATCACTTTGCAAAACCTCATTTTTTACTGTTGCTGTCTCATTGGAATCACTTGCATTAATATCTGCATTTACATCGCTTGCTTGCGTAGTATTTTGCTCACTTGCATTTACCTCATCTACTACTTTTTTTTCTGTATTTAAACTCTTTTTTGCTTCATCAACTACTGGAGTTTGTTCATATGTAAAATTTGTATCACTGTTCAGTAGTGGAGTCTCAAAAAATCCTAACCGTTGATTTAAAAAGATATATGCTCCATATAAAATAACTGCCAACATAACAATAGAGATAAGAGTGAGTAAAAATTTTGGAAATATCTTTGGTTTTTGCACTATAAATATCTTTGGTTTTCCTTCAACTTCTTCGAGCTCATTCCAGTATTGATTTGCCTTATCTACCCAATCATCAAGCTGAAGATTGTACTCTCTAGAGATGATTTTTATGAAGCCTATGGCTGTTGCTCTATTTAACTTTTCAAAATCAGAATCTATGATACTTTGTAAATTTTTTACCTCTATGTGTGTTGCTTTAGAGACTTTTTTAAGCCCTATCTCCTCAAGTACTTTAATATCATCCATTAAAAATCCTATCACATAATATCGCTGTTGCGACACCGACATTTAGAGAGTCAAAATCTCTCGCCATATTTATAGATACAATCCTATCTAATTTAGTTTTTATCTTATTTGGAATCCCATCACTTTCACTACCCATCATCAAAGCGATTTTTTTATCAAATTTTATATTTTGCACAGGCACACCATCCATATCTGCACCATAAAGTGTGAAATCAACTTGCTTTAACTCATGTATAAGGTCTAGTGCATTTGTCTGCAATACCAAAGGCATCTCGAAAACTGCACCGCTGCTTGTTCTTATAATCGCCTCTAAATTTATGCTTTTAATTCCGCTGATAATGATAGCATCTACACCAAAAGAGTAGGCACTGCGAACAATAGCCCCCAAGTTCCCCACATCAGTGATACCATGTAAAATAAGCAAAAAAGAGCTCTGTTTTATCTTTGAAAATTGCGTAAAACCTATATCTTCAATCTGGGCGATAAATCCCTGATGATTTCCTCCATGGCATAGTGCTTGGGCTTTTTTATTATCCACCAAAACAACATCATCACAAGCTTTTTTTATTTGGTAAAAAAGACTCTGATCACACTTTTTTGATAGCCGTACTTTTATCAGTTTTTCGGGATAGTTCTTTAAAATATATAAAAATAGTTGTTTGCCATAAATAATCATGGAGTTATTGTACCCAAAGTATCTTAAAAAAGCACTATATCCTCGTAACAATCCTTTACGCTTTTACCACTCATCTTTGATAAAAGTTTTGCTTTTTGCTTGGGAGGAATATCAAGTCTTATTATATCATCTTGGCTTAAAGCAACTCCTTGGTCTGAGATTTTAGGCTCCATCACCAAAGTCCACTCACCTCTGATATCACTCTGTTTCAGAAAGTCTGAAAAATTGACACATGTGCCAAAAAATCTTTTTTCAAACTTCTTAGTAGCCTCTTTTATGGCAAAAAGCTTTCTATTTGGGCATATTTTTGCTAACTCTAACGAGAGTTTTTCAATTCTATGTACAGATTCGTATAAAACCATCACATTAGTGGAGTTTACGACGATATTGAGTGCATCAACTCTATCTTTTCCCTTGTGAGGTAAAAAACCAAAGAAATTAAATTTGCTAAACTCAAATCCACTTGAGGCATACGCCAAAAGAGCTGCATTTGCACCAGGCAAGACTTCATATGGCAAACTGTTTTCTTGGCAAAATTGCACCAATAAAGCACCTGGATCACTAACACATGGCATTCCTGCATCACTTAAAAAAGCTATATTTTTTTCAAAGATATCAATATCTAGTGTTGCTAAAACTTTTTTGTCATTGTGCGAATGAAAAGGGATAAATTTTTCTATCTCAAACTTAATGTTATGTCTTAAGGAGAGTAAATTTAGAAGCTTTTTTGTGACTCTTGTATCTTCACAAAGGAGGATTTGCATTTCAGCTAAAAGTTTCAAACTTCTAACTGAAATGTCATCAATATTTCCTATCGGAGTAGGAATCAGATAAACCAATTTTTTGGCACCATAGTTTGAAAAACTATTTCATATTGTATTTTTTCTTAAATTTTTCAACTCTTCCTGCGGTATCGACTATCTTTTCACTTCCTGTGAAAAATGGGTGGCATTCGTTGCAGATGTCAATCCTCATCTCTGATTTATTTGACATAGTTTCAAATTTATTTCCACATGCACAGCTAACTGTACAAGCAACATATTCTGGATGAATATCTTTCTTCATTGTTATTTTCCTTGTATTTTATATTAGAAGTTCCCTTTGCTCCCTTGACATTAGTAAAATAAAACATCTCTTTGCCCTTCGATGTTTAAAACCAAGCAGTAGGCTCTTTTTGGGGCCCACCGCTATATAGGGGGAGGGGAATTGTGATTATAGCACAAATATACTTAAGAATTCAAGGCACTAAGGGTTAAAACTGCGGTTTCGCTTCTTAAAATCATAGGATTTTTTAATCCTACTATATTTTTCTTGTCTATCATTTTTCTCTCATCATCTGTAAATCCACCTTCGCATCCTACTAAAAAGGAGTGGAATTCCTCTTTTTTATCTATAAAATTACTGCTAAAATCTAAAACTTTGCAATCTGGGTAGAGAGCTAAAAACTCTTCCAAGCTATCTAAAATCTCGATTTGCATTAATGAGCTTCTGCCACACTGTTGAGATGAGTTTATCAGTATCTTCTTCACTCTTTGCATATCTAACTTGAAGTTTCTTTGAGAAAGTTCACAATAGACAAAACTTATCTTTGAGACACCAAGTTCATTTAGAAATGGTAGTGTTTTTTCGATGGTTTTGGCTTCAACCATGCACCAACCGACATGCAACTGTTTTTTAGCTTCAACTTTTAAAAGTTTTTTATCTATCAACTCCATGATAGATTTTTTTCTATCTATGCTGGAAATTTTGTAGCTATAGAGCATATCATCCACTAAGTTTCTAAAGAACAGAACTTGCCCGACTTTTGTTCTTCGCACCCTAAATATGTGTGTAAACTCTTTAGTATCTAGGCTCAATACATCTTTTGATGCCTCTTCATGATAGACAAACTGCATACTATTTCAATCCGTAAACCAGTCCCATAGTAACTAAAATAAAGACAATATCTATCAAATATTTTCTTTTTGAAAACCTTATAAACCTCTCTATCCTTCGTTTGTCATTTCGTTTTAGAGATTTAAATTTTTTATATCTCTTGATAGTAGTTAGGAAAATAACAAACCAAACAATTATCATGAATATCACAGTATGATACAATTCAAACTTAACAACACTAAGCAGGATAACTCCTGTAAATATAACAGCTGCTATAAACAGATAGTATATGGGCAGTATAGTCTTAAATCTTTTTCTTAGTACATCATAACTCAAATTACCGTTTATTACGAAGTAATTCACAGTAGCCAAAATCAAAACAATACCCACAAAAGCGGTGTGAAATATCAGTGTTGTTTTAAATAATTCGTCCATCATCATCCTCCTGTTTCATAAAAAGCTCTTTGTGAAGTCTCATTTTCATCATCACTACTCCACTTGTTTTTCTCTGGTTTATTTCTAAGAACCTCTTTTAAGACTTCAGTGGCACCTTTGATATCGCCTTTTTGGACTGAATCTTTTATGCTCATGGCTTCATCAAAATATAGACAAGGTATAAGCATACCCTCTGCTGTCAGCCTGATGCGATTGCAGTCTTCACAAAAATCATGCTTGTGAGGGTCAATGATACCAAATCTATATCCATCTTCTAACTCAAACAGATGAGCTGGAGAAGACTCAACTCTTCCTACTGGCTTAAAACTGTATTTTGTAGAGATTATATCTTGTACCTCTTGAGCATTTAGACCTTGCAGTTTATCTTTTGCAAATTTGTTCTCCATATACTCGATATATCTTATGCCCATGCCATTTGACTTCGCAAACTCTAACAAATCTATGATTTCATCGTCATTGATGCCTTTTAGTGGAACACTATTTAGTTTCACTCCTAACCCAACTTTTTGTGCCTCTTTGATACCCTCCATCACTTTAGAAAATACATCTTTTTGTGAAATTTTCTGGGCAACTTCTGGCCTTAGAGTGTCTAATGAGATATTTAATCTTTTAAGCCCTGCATCTTTTAATTTTTTCGCTATTGGCTTCAAAAGATACCCGTTTGTTGTCAGAGCCAAGTCTAGATCATCTCGATAATCACTAATCATCTTTATGAATTTATCCAAATCTGCTCTCAAAAGTGGCTCTCCGCCTGTAATTCTTATCTTATTTATGCCCTCATCAATTCCCACTTTTATAAATAAAAAAAGCTCTTCAAAGCTAAGAAGGTTCTCTTTAGGAACCCAAGAAAAAGGCTTCTCTGGCATACAATACTGACATCTAAAGTTGCACCTCTCAGTCACTGAAACTCTTAGGTAGCTAACTTTTCTGCCATGTCCATCTATCAACATATGAATCCTTATACAATAATTATTCGGATATTATACATATATTAGCATAAACTCTGATAAACTATAAAAATTTTGTGGTATAGTACTCCCTCATTAGGTAAACACTATTATTATGGAGGATTATATGAGCAAGAAAAGCCCCACAAACAAGGAGTATGAGATAAATGAAAATGCTTTTTTGGTTTCAAAAACTGATACAAAAGGCATAACAACATACTGTAATGAACCATTTATGAATGCATCTAAACAGCGAGAAGATTCATCGGTTTGAAGAAATGTATAACTGATGAATCTTTTATAAAACCAACATTATAAGGGTGCATAGATTTAAATACCTGATAGTTTTTAATCGATGTAAACCTTCTCTGCATATCTTTGGCTATATTACCAAAGAGTATCAACTCTATCTCTCTATCCTCTAATCTTCGTAGTAATTCATCCATAAAAGGTCTGAAACTTTTCACATGTTTTGAGGTATCTTTTTTGCCCGTAAAAACAAGAGATGTATTTAGCAAAAGCACACCATTTCTTTCAAAATTTCTCTTTAGTTGCATGATATCTGTGATGAGGTTGTCCTTATTGACTTTAGCTATCCTCTCTTGCGTCGTATCTTCGGCATCAAGACTTCCTTGAGCTACTAAAAGCATCTTGATAAAATTTCGCAGGCTCGTAGCTCTGTTGACCCTCTTACCAAGCCCTGATTTACAAAAAATTTCATCAATCATGCCATCTATAAAAGCATATCCTATAGCACTTCGCTCTCTTGGATATGGGTCTTGCCCAAAAAGTATATACCGAGTCTTATCTAGTGGCAGTGTCTTGAAAGCATTTAAAAAATTACCATATGTCGGAAAATACCCCTCATCTTTTTCTAAAAAGTCTATATAGCCTAAATCTAACTTGCTGTAGCATTTTTGGACCGTATCTTGCCAAGATGGGTGAACTTGTATCATTTAAGATTTGCTAATTTTAGTATTAAGTCAACTTCGCCAATTCCAATTCTCAAATCTTTTGCAATTTTGGCTTCACTTTTACCATTTTTGTATTGATAAATGATCTGCTTTTCGTTTGATTCTGTGATATTTGGTGGCACATAGTTTATCTCTTTTGTTCTGTTCTCCAAAGAATCAATCCTGTAAGTCTGCTCTTCTTGAAAGTTTAACATAACCGCTTCAATCTCTTTTATAGAATCCACCATAGGCAAAAGAGAGTTTTGCACTTGGGTTTTTATCTCTGTTTGTATCTGCTCTTTAAATGCTTCAATGTCGTGCTTATCTTTTGAAGCTAATTTATCTATACTTTTTGAAAGCATATGGTTTTCTCGGTTTAAATCCTCTATAACTCTCTCATAAATACCAAGTTTCTTTGATACCTCTGAATCTCGTAAAAATATCAAAAAAAACAGTATAACAACCAGTGCCCCAAGCCCCATCAAGCCAATCATCTCAACATTCACTCTAGTCTCCTTTTATCGCCTTTGCTTCTCTTATCATGGCTCTCTCGCGAGCACTCATAAAGGAGCTCCAATCTTTTTTATCTTGGTCATGTATGAGCATAACCTCTGCGATGTCAGCTCTGAGTGCTTTAAAAAACAGAGGTACCTCCCTTTTTGGAAAAAACGGCATTAAGATTCTTCCATAATACCTAGCTCCCGCTTCCAATCCATCCTCTTCTAGATGAAAATGGTCGAATCCTACGGAATCTATATTTTTCTCCTCGCTTAAGTCTAAAAAAGTTGGTTTTTCATCTTTTATATAAGCACTCAAGTCATCTACTTTTCTATGTAACTCTACTATAAGTTTTAGCAAAACTTGGTCACTATCACCAGTTTCGCCTCTAGCTTTTGCCAATTTCAACCACTGACCAACACTGTCTTCTTCGCTATTTGAGAGTTTATCATACTCTTTTTTATAAACTGACTCATCTTCTGATATCTTCTCAAATTTAATTTTCAAAGGTGCATTTACAAAACGAATATTTTCCATCCCTATATCCTGTCTAGCCAAATTAATACAAAAAACATAATCCCCAAGTATCCATTGAGTGTAAAAAATGCCTTGTCAATTTTTGTAAAATCATTTGCTACAATTTTATGCTCTTGGTAGAGTATTATAGCAGATATTAGAACCCCGACATATGCAAAAAATCCCAAATGCGCAAGATAGACAAAAAAGAGCCAAAAAACGATAGTTTGAAAATGAAATAATTTGGAGATAAAAAATGTCGCCTCCTTGCCTAGTTTTGAGGGTATAGAAAAG
>Ga0256829_1001445_pt1 | contig 19518 bp, 18 predicted proteins | sample 131447metaG_FD_185979 | JGI IMG/M metagenome (GOLD analysis project Ga0256829, IMG submission 185979) | Hydrothermal vent microbial communities from Lau Basin, Pacific Ocean - 131-447 | ecosystem: Environmental > Aquatic > Marine > Hydrothermal vents | place: Pacific Ocean: Lau Basin | collected...
ACGTTCAACTGACGCGCAACGACCAGTTCATCCTCGCTCAGATACGCATTGCGCGAAGATAGCGCAAGACCAGATGGATCACGCGCAATCGGCGCGCCAACAATCGTAATCGGCAATGACTGCGCCGCGACCATCTCAGAAATCACCTGTAATTGCTGAAAATCTTTTTCACCAAAAACAGCCACATCAGGCTTCACATGATCAAACAGGCGGTAAACAACATTCACTACACCCTCAAAGAAATGCGGACGAAAATCCGTTTCCAGACCCGCCGCCGCCGTGCCTGCCTGCACAGGGGATTGCATATCCCCGCCCGGATACATCTGCGCCGCATCTGGCGTATAAAGCGCATCCACACCAGCAGAGGCAAGCTTCGCCGCATCGCCGTCAACATCGCGCGGATAACTGTCAAAATCTTCATGCGGCGCAAATTGTGTTGGGTTGACATAGACACTCACGACCACGCGCTGCGCATGCGTACGCGCCAGCGCCACCAATGACAAATGCCCATCATGCAGCGCGCCCATCGTTGGAACAAAGGCAACCTTTTCACCCGCCGCCTTCCACGCAGCCACCTGCGCCTGCAAATCATCTTTTACTGAAAATCGGTGCATACGCCCTACCCCGCCTTTTTAACGCCATAAACATAATCTTCGGATGGAAACGCGCCCGAGCGCACCTCATCAGAAAAATTTTGCGCCGCGCGCTCAATTTCAGGCGCGAGTTTTGTGTACTGTTTTACAAACTTTGGCACATGCCCATGATGCATCCCAAGCATATCATCACACACCAAAACCTGACCGTCACATTCCACGGCAGCGCCGATGCCGATCACAGGAATATCAATCGCCTGCGTCACTGCGCGCGCAGCCTCAGGCAACGTCCCTTCAAGAACCAACGCAAAGGCACCCGCGGCTTCCACCGCCTTGGCATCCGCGATCAACTTTTCAATACCCGCCTGATCTTTGCCCTTAATCTTATAGCCGCCTTCCTTAATCACAGATTGTGGCTGAAGGCCAATATGCCCCATCACAGGCACGCCCGCCGCAACAACTTGACCGATTATAGCCGATAAATCAACGCCGCCTTCCAGCTTTACGGCATGTGCGCCCGTCTCATCCATCAGGCGCTTTGCATTACGCACAGCATCCTGCGCATTATCTTCGTAACTGCCATAAGGCATATCAACGATAACAAAGCTTTGCATCTGCGCCGCGTCCAAACCGCGCATGACTGCCGCGCCATGCATCACCATCATATCCATGGTCACATCCAGCGTATTATCAAACCCGTGCAAAACCATCCCCACACTATCGCCCACCAACAGCATATCAACATGCGGCGCCAACAATTGCGCCATCGGCGCCGTATAAGCCGTTAAGCAAGTCAGTTTCGTTTGCCCCTTAAGGGATGTAATTTTTTCGGGAGTTAAGCGCGTTTCAGACATTGATTTTTTATAAGTGTAATCCTAAATTCTTTACTATGATAGCCAGATTAATACTCGCCATCGCCGCATTAAGCCTTACGCCCTTGCCAAGTTTTGCGCAAGAGGAAATCCCCAATTCCCGCGAAGAAATCAGCCTGTCTTTCGCACCAATCGTCAAACAAGTCGCCCCTGCCGTTGTAAACATCTACGCCAAACGCGAGGTCACTGTGCGCACGCGCAGCCCCTTTTTTAACGATCCGTTTTTCTCGATGTTTATGGACGACCGCATTTTTGGCCGCATGCGCCAGCAAGTCGAAAACTCGCTTGGCTCGGGCGTGATTGTATCAAGTGACGGTATCGTCATCACCAACGCACACGTCATCAAAGATGCCGTTGAAATTAAGGTCGTCTTAAATGACGGGCGTGAATTTAATGCCGACCTCAAACTGCAGGACGACGCATCTGACCTTGCCGTTTTACGAATCGCAGACGCAGAAAACAAAACCATCCCCTTTGCAAACCTGAAGTCCAGTGAAACGCTGGAGGTTGGCGATTTGGTTTTGGCCATCGGCAATCCCTTTGGCGTTGGACAAACCGTCACCAGTGGCATTGTCTCCGCACAAGGACGCTCAACCCTGAACATCAATGATTACAACTTCTTCATCCAAACCGATGCGGCCATCAACCCGGGTAATTCAGGCGGTGCGCTGGTTGCGCTTGACGGCGGCGTTGTCGGCATTAACACGGCGATTTACTCCCGCGATGGCGGATCACTCGGCATTGGATTTGCCATCCCGTCAGAAATGGTCGCCAGCATCATTGCCGCCGAAAAACAGGGACAAAGCGGAACCGCGGGCATCACGCGTCCATGGCTGGGCGTAAGCGCGCAAGCCCTCACCGCAGATATCGCCGAAAGCCTTGGCATATCCACCCCGCGCGGCGTACTGGTTGCTGACCTACATGCGCTCAGCCCGCTTAAAGCCGCAGGCGTCAAAAGCGGTGATATCATCACCGCAATGGACGGCAAAACCCTGCGCGACCCGGCAGAAATGAAATTCAAAATGGCAACTGTGCCACTTGGCAATCATGCAAACATCTCGGTTCTTAGGGGCGATAAAACGCTTTCACTGGATATTCAGGCCATCAAGCCGCCCGAAACCCCGCCAAGTAATCCGCAAGATATAAGCGGCAACACGCCGCTTAACGGCGCAACGCTCAGCAACCTAAACCCCGCCACCGCGACCAAACTTGGCCTGCCCGATGACAGCACTGGCGTTGTTATCAGCGCCATAAAACCCAACACCCCCGCGCAGCGCATCGCCCGCACAGGAAGTATCCTGACCAATATTAACGGTAAAAATATCACAAGCGTAAAAGACGCCATCGCCGCACTGAAAAACAATAATAACGGCGTATGGGATATCACAATCAACACCAACGGCCGCAGCCAGCGCATTGTAATCAGATAACGATTTCAGAAAGAATATTAAAAAGAAGAATAAGCCAAACGCATCATATTCACGCGTTTGGCACGGGGATATATTTAAGCCACTTCATCCAAAGCGGGTTCTTCACGGACAAGATCATCCGCAACAGGAACCATAGTTGCAGTCGCAAGACCTGCCGTCAGGGCATTGCCCCATTTCTGACCAACATTCGCATCATTTGATGCTGTCTTATAGAAATCCTCCGAAAGAATTGCGTTCCATAGATCATCATTCTTACGCTCATTCGCGGCGCCATAATCGACGCGCAATTGGTTCTGCGTTTTTTGACGCATCATCTCAAGCGTATTCGAATCCTTTCTATCAGCGCCGGTTGGCACCTCATTTAATCCTGCAATAGAACCAGACATAATATGCCTCCTTTCAGTTCTTACCCTTTCTATCTAGCACAACCACACAAAAAATGCAAGAAATTCACGGCTTATGAAAAAATAACCCTTGTTTTTTAAAGGCTTGATCGCCATGATAACCAACGTTTTAAAACGACAAAGGACATATAGAAAATGAGCACCCCAACCGACCAAATGAAAGACATTGTTTCCCTGTGCAAACGCCGCGGATTTATCTTTCCCGCCAGCGACATTTACGGCGGCATCAATGGCTTTTGGGATTATGGCCCACTGGGGACAGAGCTTAAAAACAATCTGCGCGATCGCTGGTGGAAAGACATGGTCATCACGCCGCCCATCGGCCCTGATGGCAACCCGATCGAAATTGTCGGCGTTGATAGCTCAATCATTCAAAACCCCAAAAGCTGGGAGGCCAGCGGCCATGTTGGCGGATTTAATGACCCTATGGTGGATTGCAAGGCCAGCAAAAAACGCTACCGCGCCGATCACGTAATTGTCTACTCACCCAAAGATGGCGAAGGTCATGCCGTTGCCTTTGACAAAGACGCCGAAGACGCAGAAATTGAAAAACGCCTGAAAAAGCTAACGAAAAAGGCGCCTGCTGATTTCACAACTGAAAAACTAGATCAACTGCCAGCAGACCAGTTCACAAACATTATCGGCCCTGACGTGAAAGAGCCCGGCACACTGACCGAACCACGCCAGTTCAACATGATGTTCCACACATTCGTTGGCGCAACCGCAGGCGATGAAAACAAGGCCTATTTGCGCCCTGAAACATGCGCAGGTATCTTCCTGAACTTTAAAAACGTCGTCGATAGCAGCCGCGTGCGCGTCCCATTTGGCATCGCCCAAGTTGGTAAAGCCTTCCGCAACGAAGTCACACCGCGTAACTTTATCTTCCGCAGCCGCGAGTTCGAACAAATGGAACTTGAATGGTTCTGCGAAGAAGAAGACGTGCCAATGTGGTTTGACTTCTGGGTTGATCAGCGCACCAAATTCTGGGAATCACTTGGCATTCCAAAATCATCCTTGCACTTCCTTGATGTGCCAAAAGAAGAACTTGCACACTATTCATCACGCACAATCGACGTGGAATACCAATTCCCATTTGCCGCCCCAGGCTTTGATGAACTGGAAGGCATCGCCCACCGCGGATGTTTTGACCTGACGCAGCACCAAGAATTTTCGGGCACGAAACTAGAATATTTCGACCAGCCTAATAACAAGCGTTTCCTTCCTCACGTGATCGAGCCTTCAACAGGCCTGACGCGCGGTGTCCTTGCCCTGCTTTGCGAGGCCTATACCGTGGATGAAAGCCGCCCATCAGGCGTTTACATGAACTTCCACCCATCTATGGCACCGAAAAAGGCGGCAATCTTGCCACTCACCGCCAAGGAAGATCACGTACCGATCGCACAGAAACTATATCTGGAACTGCGCGAGCAATTTAACGTTGATCTCGATATCAAACAAAATATCGGTAAACGTTACGCCCGCCAGGATGAGATCGGCACGCCCTATTGCTTTACGATTGATAACGACACGATCAGCGACCAAACCGTGACCGTGCGCGAGCGTAATACAATGGCGCAAGAGCGCATCCACCTCGATAAAGTCGCAAGCTATCTGCACGAGAAAATCTACGGCTAAACGCGCCGCACATAAAAAATCATAAAAATATCCCGCCGTTAGGATTCTCTTAACGGTTCCTTGCTAGGATTGTGTCATAGAAACAAACACACCAAGATCACAAGGGGCCAAAAATGGGACACGAAACAGGATTTAACGCAACTTACGCCAGCATTCTCGAAGGCGCAAAAACTGGTGACATTTCACCTGAACAGGCACACGCCGTTGCAAGCACATTTATTTGTAAAGGACCCGACGATCGTTACGCAGACACAGCACAGTGCGTTGCAGCGCTCAAAACAATTGAACCAACATCTGGCCTATCGCTCGAACTGCAGGAGCCTGAGGTTATCAAACCCCTAGGCGGAGCTCAGCCTTCTTAAATCAATTTTCATTCATAAAACAAAGAAACCAAACCAAGTCACCCTTCAACAAGGGTGGCTTTTTCATGCGCGCACTAAGGCGCAGGACAAAACCACAAGCCCACGCCCTTATTCAAGGCGCAACGCGTAACAATATACAAAAGAAGAAAATGGTGACTCGTGGGGACGGAAAAAAATAAAAAGTCTCTTTTTTCACCATTGATTTTAAACGATTTTTTGTAGAAAAGTTTTTTAAACGTCTCTACGGTGCATTCGGAGATTTTAGAAACTGTCTATTTGACCCTATGAATTTTACCCCTTTAAATCGTTTAAGAATGATCAAATTCGGGAGGATTTCCACCAGAAGCAGAAGGAGCATCTCCAGAATCTATTTTTCCAGAAGGCGTTTTTACATCAAAAGTGGCTTCAAAAGCGTCACCTTCATTGAGGTAAACCTCTCCTGTAGTTACACTGTATTGCAAAACACCAGCTGAAATTTCTTGGGGACCGCCCCATGGCGCTTCAATAATACCGCCATTAGGTAATTCAACGAAATAAACTTCATTATTGCCACCAACAACTTGACCAAATTCATTCTGCTCACCAAGAGGATTGTACAGTCTTTCCAGTTTCTCACCGTCAACAACCCACTGGTCTAATTCGCCTGTTTCACCGAACTTTGGCGTACCGTCTTTATTAAGACGTGTCATAATAGCATCACCGGGCTGTGCTGTTTTTTCAGCCTGAACAGTTCCGTCTTGTGTATTAATCGTTATAACCGGCGTTGCAACATCAACAATATTCATAGCGGCAATTGGCTTATCTCCTGCTTTTACAGCAAAGCCAGCAGTTACCCCTAATTTTTCAGCAATAGCATCAAAATCTTCTTTGGTTGGCTTTAAGCCTGCGCCTCTAAACGTCCGTTTTCGATTTTCATTTGTTTCCCTTTTCGATGTGTTGGTAAAAACCTACGCTATATTAACATAAATATTACGGAAAATCAAATTTTGATTTACTGCGTCTCTGAATCTCTGCCACTAAAGCCAAAATTTTGGCAGATGACCCTATGAATAACATGAGGGTTTGCAACGGTTTCGGGAGTGTTGGTGTTTTTGGGGCAATGTTATTCAATGCCTATCAAAACGCCGTTTTGTAAAAAATCACCTATACTTCAAATTTCATAGGGTCAATAGACAGGGGCGACCTATGAAATTTTTCTACAACTTATAAATGCTGTGCAGAAAGGTTAAGATTTTCGCTCTCGAGGTGACCCTACGGGCAACCACAATCATATCAACGGTTTTGGGCATAGGGTTGGCGTAGACAGTTTATTTTCTCTTCAACCCTGTTTAGAGAGAAAAAACAAAAACGGTGTAAGTGATTGATTTAATTCAGAAATAACTGCATACAGGAGTATGGTGACCGCGCAGGGATTCGAACCCTGGACCTACTGATTAAAAGTCAGTTGCTCTACCAGCTGAGCTACGCGGTCATTAAGACGTTTCAGGCGTTTGCCGAAACAAATATGGGCGCACAATATGGATTTCCGCATAAAAGGTCAAGCATTTATCGCACTTTATTGTGAAGAAAATTTCTCCATCAGCTTTTCTTGAACCTGCGGGGTAACAAACTGACTGATATCACCGCCCATACTTGCAATTTCTTTCACAAATGACGATGACACAAATTGCCATTTATCCGCCGCCATCAAAAAGACGGTCTCAATGGATGGATCTAATTTTGCATTCATTCCTGTCATTTGAAATTCATATTCAAAATCTGATACCGCGCGCAAACCACGGAAAATACAGGTCGCATTTTGCTTCTTTGCAAATTCAACCAACAGGCCGTCAAAATGCGTCACGCTAATTTCACTGGTCTTGTTATCCATTGCGGCGATATCGGCGCGCAAAATCTCTTCTCGTTCGACCTGCGAAAACAAAGGGTGCTTTTTCTTGCTTTCAGAAACGGCAACGATCAAATGATCGACGAGCGAGCTCGCACGGCGGATCAAATGCAAATGACCGCGCGTAATCGGGTCAAATGTGCCAGGATAAATACCAATACGTTTTCCAGGTGTCTGTATCATGAGGGCGAAGATAATCATTTATGACGAGACAAGCAAGTCTTTACGTTCAACCGCGAAAATGTCAACCTTACCAAGCCGTATCACGACAACATAAAACCCGAGCCCAGCCATTCTTACCTGATGTAGTAATATAGCCACCATACTGCATATGACTGACTTCACCATTAACATCATGATTATCACCATCATCAGATACTGTCACACCAACAAGGTATTCGTTACTCTTACAGGCATATTTTTTATTACGTCCATAACCACTCGCAATCTGACGACAGCGATCGGACCACTTCATACTGCCACAGATAGCGCCATTTGCATCAAATCCTCTTAAAACGGAACCAGACGGACATGTCGCATTTACACACTTAGGAACCCCCGTAGAAGAAATACCTTGCAGAACCTGATTACTGCTACACATCAAATTCAATTCACTTGTTGTACACTGGCTCTGTGCAAAAGCACCTTGCGAACAAAACAAAACAAAAGCACTCACTGCCAGTAAACTTAACCTCATACAACTTTTCCTTATTACGATGATTGTTATAGGATAACACATGACACCGCTATAAATCAAGGAAAGCACAAAGAGCCGTCCAGAGGCAAAATCTGAACCGCTAATCTCGCTATCAAGCATAAGGAAACTATTCTTTCGAATCTTCTGCCGCCGCATCATCGCCTTCTGCGGCTTCAATGTCGTCTTCTTCGTCTTCTTGGATCAACCAAGCGACAGAAACAACATTTTCATCCGCGCCGACCTTAAAGACCGTCACGCCTTGCGCGCTGCGCCCAGTGATGCGCACAGTATCAACTGGCGTGCGGATCAACTGCCCCTTATCAGTAACCAGCATAATCTGGTGATCATCCGTCACAGGGAAGGTTGCAACAACTTCGCCGCCATTCTTATCAGTCAACGCCATATTCGTCACGCCCTGACCGCCACGGCCAATGCGGCGATATTCGCTCGCCAAGGTACGCTTACCGTAACCCTTGTTCGTGATATTCAGCATAAGCGGATCTTCGCCGTCCTTAATAATAGACATTGAAATCACTTCATCGCCCTCTTGCGCCAGCTTCACGCCGCGCACACCTGTCGAATTACGCCCAGCAAACACACGGATATCTGTTGCGGCAAAGCGGATCGCCTTACCCATACGCGTGGCCAGCATAATATCATCTTCTTCGGCGCATAGCTTCACGGCGACCATTTTCTCGCCCTCGCCAAGCTTCATCGCAATCAAACCGTTCGAGCGAATATTTTTGAAATCCGACAATTTGTTACGGCGCACAGAACCATGTGACGTCGCGAACATAATGTCCATATTATCCCAAATATCCTCATCCTCAGGCAATTGCATGTAAACCGAGATATTTTCATCTTTCTCCAGCGGAAGCAGATTAATCAGCGCCTTACCGCGCGATTGAGGCGACCCCAAAGGCAACTGGTAAACTTTCATCTTGTGCACAATACCGCGTGAGGTAAAGAACAAGATCGGCGTATGCGTATTCGCAACGAACAAATCTGTCACGAAATCCTCGTCTTTGGTCGCCATGCCGCTGCGCCCTTTACCGCCGCGTTTTTGCGCGCGGTACGTATCAAGCGGAACACGCTTCACATAGCCATCATGCGTAATGGTAACCACCATATCTTCACGCTGGATTAGGCTCTCCATGTCATGTTCGAACTCTGCCTCGATCAGCTCGGATCGGCGCGGCGTTGCAAAACGCTCTTTCACGTCAACAAGCTCTTCACACAGAACTTCAAGCATCTTCTCGCGGCTCGCCAAAATCGCCAAATATTCTGCAATTTTATCTGTAATCTCGCGCAGCTCATCACCGATTTTATCGCGCTCAAGCCCTGTTAGGCGGTGCAAGCGCAAATCCAAGATCGCCTTCGCCTGTATTTCAGACATTTGGTAATTACCATCGCCATCCACGAAATGCTCAGGATCATCAATCAAGGCAATCAATGGCGCAACATCTTTTGCTGGCCACTTCTTGGCAAGCAACGCTTCACGCGCCTCAGTTGGGTTCGTAGCACCGCGGATCAGCGCAATAATCTCATCCACGTTGGCCACAGCCACAGCCAAACCAGCCAAAACATGCGCACGATCGCGCGCTTTGTTCAGCTCAAAAATAGTGCGGCGCGTAATAACCTCTTCACGGAACTTCACAAAGGCCTTCAGCATATCACGCAAAAGCATCATTTGCGGCTTACCGTTATGAAGCGCAACCATGTTACAGGCAAAGTTCGACTGAAGCGCCGTATGGCGGAATAACTGGTTCAAAACGACCTCTGGAATGCCGTCTTTTTTCAGTTCAATAACAATGCGCACACCATCACGGTCCGATTCATCACGCACTTCGTGCATATGCTCGACAATTTTCTCGCGGCCGACTTCGCCCAAACGCTCGAGCAGACGGCCTTTATTCACCTGATACGGTACTTCATGCACGACAATCGCATCACGTCCGCCGATTTCCTCGAACGATGTTTTCGCGCGCATCACAACTGATCCATTACCGCTCAGATATGCGCCCAAAATCCCTTTGCGCCCCAAAATATGTGCGCCCGTTGGGAAGTCAGGACCTGGAATAATCGTCAAAAGCTCTTCATCGCTTAGATCCGGATTGTCAACCAGCGCCAAACACCCATCAACAACCTCACCAAGGTTGTGCGGCGGGATATTCGTCGCCATACCAACCGCAATACCGCCTGCGCCGTTCACCAGCAAGTTTGGAATGCGCGATGGTAAAACATCAGGCTCTTTCGTGCTTTCGTCATAGTTAGGATGAAAATCAACCGTATCCTTGTCGATATCTTGCAAGATAGCTTCAGCAGATTTCTCAAGGCGTGCCTCGGTATAACGCATCGCGGCGGCGCTATCACCGTCCATCGAGCCAAAGTTACCTTGCCCATCAATCAAAGGCAGACGCATTGAAAAGTCCTGCGCCATACGAACAAGCGAGTCATAAATCGCACTATCACCGTGCGGGTGATATTTACCCATCACGTCACCGACGATGCGGGCAGATTTCTTATACGCCTTATCCGAGTTATAATTCCCCTCTTCCATTGCGTATAAAATGCGGCGGTGAACAGGCTTTAGGCCGTCACGCACATCAGGCAATGCACGACTGACAATCACGCTCATCGCATAGTCCAGATAGGACTGCTTCATTTCATCTTCTAGTGAAATGCTTGGTACTGGTGGTTCGTCAATCGGGGTATCTACTTCGCTCATAAATCTCTATTTTTCTAACTTATTTTTCGATTCGAAATTACAATAATCTTTTTAGCAAATCATCACCCTAAATAACAGTAAAACCTTTGCTTTTCAGCAAACAAAACCCACTTTTCTACCACCAAAGAACAGAAAAAAACTTGCACCCTCACGCATCAAGTGTTATGTCAAACAAAAAGGCAAAAAGAGGGCAACATGCCAACACGGACAAAATCCGGCATCGACATACTCAGCGACGATGAAAAAGGGCGTTTACGCGACGCCTACGACACCGTCATACGCAACTATGCCGCCGCACGATGCCCTCAAGACATCAAAATAACACTAGATTTCCTTTTCCCCGACTTGGAAGAAACACTCCAAGAACTCAATCCAGATAAGTACCATTTTCTTAACGAAGCCTTTGCAAAGCAAGCCGGCATCAAAAACTTCATCCCACCCGAGGAATTGCGCGAAAAAATCATCCTGCAAGCACAAACCGCCTTCAAATGCGCGCGCCATAAACTAGACCCCAATACATCACCAACCCACACCTTCACAATCGAACAACTCAACAACTCGATCATTGCAACGTGGGAAGCTGACAAAATACGCCTCTCTTCAGTCACAGGAAAAATACCGCACGGTGACCTCAAAGGCATAAACGCCAACATTGTTCGCGCACACCTCGCAAAAGGAAAAGTCCAAGGCGCCAAGCACAAAACCCTAGCGCCAATCGTAGACGAACTCGATCTCGGCGTCCTAACACTCGACAAACTGATTACCAGCATGCAACTCATGTGGGACAAACGTGGCATCCGCGTATCTCAATACGACGAATCATTCACAAACGGACCCCTCAAAGGATGGATTGCACCCAAGGCTGCCCAAGAAGCACTCCGCACTGGGTGCTTATCACATCACGGCTACAGATCATTCAAAGAACTTGCAGACGCACATGACATCGGCGTGCTAACGCGTGAAAAAATCCTCATCGCCGCGTTCCTTACGTGGCAAGATAGTAACTTTAATCAGCGCCCCAAAAAGAACGATGGCTTTTTTCAGCACGGCCCCGAGGCAGGGTCAAAATTCAAATGGATGAAGGCACACGACTATATTCGCATTCACGACCCAGATCACAAAGGCCTCGCAGATCTTATGGACGATGCGGGCATCATCAACGGGCAAGAACCAGATATAAAAAAAATGGCAGCCCTAGGCATAAGCATCGCTAAAATTGATGACACATACCACGCTTTCCCCGCCGCAAAGGAAGAAGAAGACTACCAGCCAGGCAAAAAAAAGCGCCGCGTAACCAGCGGCGCCTCAACATATATATTTCATCCTTACTAAAGCACAAAAACCTAGAACGGGATTTCGTCGTCCATATCTTGCGCAGGCGCAGGTGCAGCAGCAGCCTGACCGCCGCCAAATGACTGACCGCCACCTTGGAAGTCACCGCCATAGCTATTATCCTGGAAGCCGCCGCCCGATTGACCGCCACTGCGACCATCAAGCATTGTAAGCTCACTACGGAACGGACGAAGCGCAACCTCAGTTGTATAGCGATCATTACCATTTTGGTCTTGCCACTTACGTGTTTCAAGCTGACCTTCGATATAAACTTTAGAGCCTTTTTTCAGGTAGTTTTCACACACTGTCACAAGACCTTTGTTATAGACAGAAATGTTATGCCACTCGGTCTTTTCCTTGCGCTCACCAGACATTTTGTCTTTCCATGTTTCCGATGTTGCAATCGAAAAATTGACAACCTTATCGCCACTTTGGAAAGTGCGAACTTCTGGGTCTTTACCAAGGTTACCAATCAAAATAACTTTATTTACGCTGCCTGCCACGTCTTTATTCCTTCGTCTAATATATGTGTGTGATTCGTTCTTAAAAGTATAAAGACGCCAAAGCGGATAACAACCCCATATCAAAACCCGCACGACTTTATGCAGAAAAGAATACATTTCGCACGCGCAGGCAGGGCTGACGCGCTATTACAAGATTGAAATCGGCTGCGCACTCTGATAACGTCCCCTTCACTAATCGAATGAGGGATAAAACAATGACCATCGAACATGACATCGCGAATAAATGTAAAACTTGGGCCTTTGCCGAGGCACAAAATGTCGTCAAGCGCCTGCGCGCCGTCAACCGTGGTCAAATCAAGGCAACTGACAAAGGATACGTCCTATTTGAAACAGGCTACGGCCCGTCTGGCTTGCCGCATATTGGCACTTTTGGCGAAGTTGCCCGCACAACAATGGTCAAGCTAGCCTTCGATACCCTCTACCCAGACATCCCAAGCAAACTGATTTGCTTTTCTGACGACATGGACGGCCTGCGCAAAGTGCCCAGCAACGTCCCCAACCCTGAAATTCTTGAGGCAAACCTGCACAAGCCACTCACGCAAGTGCCAAACCCATTTGACAGCACCTTCAACAGTTTCGCTGCGCACAATAATGCGAAACTGCGCGAATTTCTGGATCAATTTGGCTTTGATTACGAATTTGTTTCTTCAACTGAAACTTATAAAAGTGGCCGTTTCGATGAAACATTGCTTTTGATGCTACAAAAGCATGAAGAAATCAAAGGCGCTGTGTTGCCGATCCTTGGCGAAGAACGCGCGGCGACATACTCGCCCTTCCTGCCAGTATCCCCAACAACAGGCAAAGTATTACAAGTGCCCATCCTTGAAACAAACCCAGATGCTGGCACAATTGTTTTCGAAGACGAAGACGGCACAAAAACAGAAATCCCTGTAACAGGCGGCAACGTTAAGGCACAGTGGCGTGCTGACTGGGCGCTGCGCTGGTACGCGCTTGATGTGGACTATGAAATGGCTGGAACAGACTTGCGCTCATCGGCGGATGTGGCAGGCAATATCGTTCAAATCCTTGGCGGCCGTAAGCCAGCAGGTTTCCATTACGAGCTTTTCTTGGACGAGCATAACCAAAAAATCTCGAAATCCAAAGGAAACGGCCTCACCATGGAGGATTGGTTAACTTACGCGCCACATGAAAGCCTAGCTTACTATATGTATTTGCGCCCAACATCAGGCAAGAAACTGTATTTCGACATCATTCCAAAGGCCGTTGACGAATATCTGACACATGTCGCCAACCTGCCCGAGCAAGAACCTAAAAAGCAAATCGACAACCCAGCATGGTACATCCACGGCGGCAAAGCCCCTGAAGGACAAAGCAGCCCAATCAGCTTCGCGCTGCTGCTGAACCTTGTAAACGCGGCAAACACCGATGATGCACAAACATTATGGGGCTTTATCCAGCAATACGCACCCGACGCAACGCCAGAAAACGCGCCGATGCTTGACCGCCTTGTTGGGTACGCAATCCGCTATTACCAAGACTTCATCTTACCAAACAAAGCCTACCGCGCGCCTGATGCACGCGAAGCAAAGGCCCTCGCCGCGCTTGCCGATAAACTCAGCAACCTAAGCGACGGCCTAGAAGCCGAAGATTACATGACCGAAGTTTTCAGCGCAGGTAAAGAAAATGGCTATGAAAAAGATGAACTGCGCGACTGGTTCAAGGCCATCTATGAGATTTGCCTCGGCCAATCTGAAGGCCCGCGTTTTGGTTCGTTTGTAAAGCTTTACGGCCGCGAACAAACCGCCAGCCTTATTAACGAGGCCCTTGAAGGCAAGCTCGCCGCGTAAACAAATAGTCCACACAATCTATATCTCCCCGCCTTACACCATAAAGAGCGGGGATTTTTTATGCGCAAAAACGCAAGATTATAACGTCATCGCACCCTATAAACCCCACCGCGAATCCCCTATAAATACATAGGTAATAGACAAAAATGCATACATGACGTAAAAATACGCACAATAAATTTGCATTATGTAAAATATAAGGGTATAATCCCCTCACAATAAAAAACAAAGGTGTGTAAAAAATGAAACGCTTACTGAGTACATTCAAAATATCTTCTAAGCAAAAAGAAACATACGACTGCGCTCCCCTTACGCAAAGCGTTGTACAACTGTCTGAAGCCCGCAATGCACTACATAACTTTAAAAAAGACCCCCTCAAGTCATCGTACAACAGCGACGAAGAAATCCGCACCCGTATCCTAGACTCACTCAAAAACGTAAAGTCAAATGCGGAAAACGCACCTTCATATGTTGATACAAAGCCAGCACATGCCGCAGCAACATACGCGATGATAGACTACCACAAGCACTTCTCAAGCGATATCCTGCCAGCAAATATCCTTACAGACCTGACGGAAAGAGTTGAGACTTCATTCAATCAATCAAATTTGTCTGACCCGCAAATCTTGGCAGATCTTTACGAAACGGTATTAGATAAGCATGCCAAAACAATAAGCAACGCGAACAGCCTTATCGACGCACACATGAATGCCGACCAAAATCCTGCAACGTATATTCGTGACACCAAAGAGAAAGATCTTTTTCAAAAACAAGTCAACGAACACATCGATGCTATAGACGCACTTACAGAAAAGCTTAGTCACATTGGATGCCTTACCGAAGAAACATGTGAAACAGCCCAACAAGCACGACACGAAGCAACACTCTTCGAAAGCAAATCAGACCATTACCTGGATTCTGCGAAGAAAGAGCGTGAGAAATTATCCCTTCAGGCCTTTAATCAACGAGGCGGATACAAGGGAAGTTTTGCTGACCTGACAATGTCGGAGGCCCTGATAAAAGCTGCCAACAACACAAACCAGCCAGCGCCGAGCCCTAAAACGCAGGCGCAGCAACAACCAAGTCAAGAATTTACACTCCACTAAAACCAAAGCCACATTACAAATGCAAAAGGATACTTTTATGTCTTATAAAAAAACAGCCGCAACAGTCGTCGCAACCGCAGCCATCACAGCCGGCAGCATTGCGGCTTACTTCAAACTCAATAGCGAGGATAACACCGCGCAAGCAGCGCCAAAAGAACCTCTTATCCAAATCGAAAACGGCCGACCAAAAACGCCGCAATACCCAAACGTACCGTCAAATCCAGCCACACCATCCGTCCCATCAATTGATGAGGCGCATCAAGAAGGCATCAACGCACACTTACACTTGCAACCTGCTCACCCGCAGTAGGCCTTACTAAAGTGGCTTGAACCCAAGCCTTGGAAATGGAAATTTAGGGCGATCATAAAGATCGCCCTTTTTCACAGGCGCATCTGGCGACCAATAAGTCACAATTTCACCCAGATCAGGGCGCTCGCGCTCTTGCGGTTTTTCGTCGGGCGGCGACCCCAAATGCATAAAGCCCGCAACCACATCACGCTCGTCCATACCGAGAAACGCGCGCATGTCATCATCATACGCATACCATTCGCTCAACCACTGCCCGACCAGTCCTTGCGCATGCGCAGCGATCAACATATTTTGACAAACCGCGCCCGCGGTTAATGCTTGTTCCCATACGGGGTGCTTACCACGGCGCTGACGATAAATCACAGCAACAACGCACGGCGCGCGGTTGAAGCGGTTTCTCTCAACCTCAATTTTATCACTTGGCGCATCAGGGTTTTGCTTTTGAAAAATCTCGGCTACTTTATCACCAGCCACTTGCCGATGCTCACCACCGATCACCATAAAGTAAAACGGCACAACCTTACCATGGTCAGGCACACGTGACGCGGCCTGCAATATGACATCAAGCTGATCTTCACTTGGGCCAGGCGCCTTCATATCCACCGCCTTTACCGAGCGCCGCTTTAACAACACATCCAAACATTCTTGTGACACAGTAACTCTCCCCCTCGTTTCTTTACGGAACCTTAACCTGATTGCACTAGACTTAGCCTCATACGACAGAAAAGCAAGAGGCCATAGGCAGAATATGTCTGAAACGCAGATCATCACAGACGAAGAATTCAACCACGCCCGCATGGAGGCTCAAGCCGCCCTGACCGCCTTGACGCATGACATAAAACAAAGCGGCATCAGCAACCATTACAATGAATGCGCACGGGGCGACGTTCTTTTATCATTAGAAGAAAAATTTGACCTCGCCACGGAAAAGCTCCACGCCTACAAAGACATTGTAGAGCAAGCCATTGACCAACTCCGTCACGAGGATGGGCAATCACCATTTCTCGAGGCCATGCTTCCAATGGCTGCCGGGGCAAATTGGCGTGATCCAGATGCACCCATTGCAGGTGAAATACAGTTCCTAGAAAATTATATCGAAAGCAAACAAGAACGCTTCGACCAGACCGAAACCTGCGCCGCGCCAGCCATTGGAACACCTGCATAATAAGTTTGACATAACGCACGAATTTATCTACAAAACGTTATGTACTTAATGCCTAGAAAACGTAAAATCCAAGCAAGTATCAACCTTGCAAAAGAAAAACTTGTGCAAGCTGCACAGGCTAAAAGCGACGAAGCCGCGCGGATCGCTGAGGAAGAGGCGTGCAATGCACTTGCAACAACACCTATCACGTTTACATTTTTCGAAATCCTTACAAAAGATCAGCAAGGCTGTAATGAGGCTACGGGTTTCTTAAAACCATATCAGGACTACTTTCCTTTATCCGAAAAAACAGAAAAACTCTTTTCCGCGATCAACCTTAACCTTTTTCGTTATTTGAGAGCATTACACGGCAACCCCGAAGCCATAGAAGAGTTCGATACAATGCTGAGCAACAATGTCACCTTCGAGGTCGCGATGATAAACCCCGATTATATGCTCGATGATATGCCTAGAAATATGGACACACTAGAAGACGCACAAATCTCACATGAAAACATCAGAAAGCACTTAACTTACGCATCAAAATCCAACCCGGACACATCAATGCGGCACATAGAGCGAGCTCTCATTACCCTTGCTCACACCCGCATCACACCAGAGTTTCTACAAACGATGAGAACAGCAGAACAATACGCAGCAAAGCAAGACCACTATTCGTCTTTGCTGCGCAGTGCTGCTCTCGTACACAAAGATAACGCGGACCTATCAATAATTTTTGATTATCTCGTCAACGCCCACAAAACAACCTGCTTGCACCCGGAAAATTTATCAACATTGTTCAACGACGACAAAGTCGCCGGCAAACGTTTCCGCGTCAGTGATATCACGGAAATCACACAAAGCAATCCTGATAACTTAAGCCTCTAAAGGTCGAATTGCTGACACACTTGCGCCTGTTTTGCCGCCAACGCGTCACAATCAAACCCGTCTATCAAACCATTAAAGACCTGATACCAGTTAATTTCCGCGCGCAAATGCAAGAAAACTGACCCCAGCCCCAGCGCCGCGCGGTCCATAAAGACAAATTCTTTTGGCGGCGTAATACTGCCCAGTTCGCGCAAACGTTTATGCACTTTTTCTGCTGTCTCGCGGCCATAAATGCCATTGGTAACCTCACCAATTGGACGCACACGATCTTCCATGATTGGCCCGTACAAGAAACCTGCCCAAATATTCAGGGTTTCAATTTGCTCTTTCGTAAGGCCTTCAAATCCCCATGTTTCATAGGCATGCACCGCCAGATCCGTATCCTCACGCAACAACGCATGATACAAATCAATCACGCCGCCAACAAACTTGGCAGGGAAAACGCGAATACATCCATAATCCAATAGATTAATACTGAGATCATCACGCACCGTATAATTGCCTAAATGCGGGTCGCCATGGATAACCCCATAATGATACAGCGGCACATACCACGCGCGGAACATGTTCATCGCCAGTGTATTGCGCTCCTCTTGCGAGGCATCCTTATAAGACAAGATTGCCTTCCCATCCAACCACGTCGCACTTAGCAAACGCGGCGTTGAAACCTCAGGCACAACTTCTGGCACATGCACATTCGCTTCGTCCGCCAACATATGCGCATAAAGCTGCATTTGGCGGGCTTCACGTTCATAATCCAGTTCCTCTAACAGGCGCTCGGACAATTCTTGATGCACGTATTTCGTCTTAACAGTCTTGTCATAGGTTTCAAAAATCGAAAACAAAACCTTTAACTGCGCCAAATCAGCCTCGATTGCGCTTTGCATATCAGGATACTGTAATTTGCACGCTACGCTGCGCCCGTCATGCAAGGTCGCCTTATGCACCTGCCCTAAACTGGCTGCTGCAGACGATTCCAATGAAAAGTCTTTAAATTGATCTTGCCAATCCGCACCAAGTTCGTTGCGCATGCGCCTGCGCACAAAGGCAGGCCCCATCGGCGGCGCATTAGATTGAAGCTCTTGAAAGGCTTGCGCATATTCAGGTGGCAGTGCCTCAGGAATGGTGGCCAAGATTTGCCCCACTTTCATCAATGGGCCCTTCAGCTTACCAAGCGCATTTTTCAATTGCTCGGCATGTTCACCGCGTTCAATCGCACGCCCTAGATATTTCTCACCCGCCAGCGTCGCCGCAAGATTAGCCATCGTTCCCGACACCTGCCCATAACGTTTCAGCTTAACACCAAATCCATTTTCTTTATCGTTCATGCCAACAAAGTGCCCCCGCACATGGCAAATGTCTATAAAAATATCTAGAACAAATCATCTTTTTGCGCCATCATAGAAGTATGACAAAAACAACGCCAAAACAGACAACTTCGCAAATCCGCGCCGACATCATCGATGCGGCATTACCTGATATCGTTTTTGATGGATGGAGCCTAAGCACCATCGAAAACGCCGCCACAAAAACCGGCTATGATGCGCTGACCGTTAAGGCCGCATTCCCTGATGGCATCACCGATATCCTTGATGCTTTTGCTGATCTGGCTGACCAAGAAATGCTCAAGGCGCTTGCTGGCACCAACGCCGGTGACCTGCGCGTGCGCGATCGCATTAAAACCTCCCTCATCGCGCGCTTCACATATTTGAACGACCATAAAGAAGCCGTCAAAGAAAGCCTGAAATTCTGGCTTAATCCGTTGCGCAAGCCGCGCGCCGCCAAGATTATCTGGCGCAC
>Ga0256829_1001446_pt1 | contig 19517 bp, 19 predicted proteins | sample 131447metaG_FD_185979 | JGI IMG/M metagenome (GOLD analysis project Ga0256829, IMG submission 185979) | Hydrothermal vent microbial communities from Lau Basin, Pacific Ocean - 131-447 | ecosystem: Environmental > Aquatic > Marine > Hydrothermal vents | place: Pacific Ocean: Lau Basin | collected...
ATCTAAGCAACACCACTCTAATCCCCCTTTTCTTGGATAACATAAGATGGAGGGTACTACGTTCGCCTGACATAGATTTTCAAGATAACTAACGCCGGTTAGCCCTAACGGCTGGGTTTCTCATCGACAATATCTGCCTGGCTGAATAACGCGTCAAACAGCCAAAAAACTTAGAACACGTCGACAGAATAGACTCTTCGCACTTATTAAGCTGTGTTCCAGATTCCACACTCTCACGAGCCCAGCTATGAATATCACCAAATCAGCCATCGCGTTCCTCGCCAGCCTAGCGCTGATTTCCGCAGCGTCCGCCAATGAGTTGGAATATCGTGTCTACAATATCGACTACTCTGCAACCGACGATGTAATCCTCGAGCACCAAATCAATAGCCCCGTCCGTATTCTGAGCAAGAGTATTCTGATTCTGATCCCTGCATCTGGCCCGACCTCTGAAACCAATAGATTTCAGCAGGATGCCACCCCAGTGGCTCGCTTTGCCAACCTGGTCAGAGATCAGATTCGCACTCCTGTGAGAACCCTGCTCAAAGGAGAGTACCGCGCCGGAGCGGCCCCCTACACCCGCGGCACAGTGTATCAGGCCGACTGGTCCGACAAGGGCATGAAGCTCGGAATTAAATACCAGTTCTAAAATCCCCGCGTTATCGGAGAGCTCCACTCCTGGGACGCGCTATTTCTCTGATATGGCCGTAAATATCCGCTATAACTGAGTTATTCCCAATTTTCCTCGCCTTTTCATCACCTTAGCTTCCCTATAAAATCACTGCCTTCAACGAACGACACGAGATAGAGACTCCCATGGGAAGAGCCTACCAAAACCGCAAAGAATCCATGGCCAAGACCTCGGACGCCAAATCCAAGATCTACAGTAAATACGGCCGTGAAATCTACGTGTGCGCCAAAGCTGGCGGGACAGATCCCGACGGCAATCTGGCCCTGCGTGGCATGATTGACCGCGCCAAGAAAGACCAGGTGCCCACCCACGTAATTGAAAAAGCCATCAAAAAAGCTGAAGGTGGCGGCGGTGAGGACTTTGCGCTGGCGGTATACGAAGGCTATGGCCCCGGCAACTGCATGGCCATCATCGAATGTCTGACCGACAATCCAAACCGTACCTTTGGCGACGTACGCCAGGCCTTTACCAAGACCAAAACCAAGATCGGTACGCAGGGCAGCGTCAGCCATATGTTCGATCACTCTGCCATTATGGTATTCAAGCACGACGATGAAGAAGCCGTACTGGAAGCCTTAATGGAAGCGGACGTAGACGTCACCGACCTGGAAAACGAAGATGGCAATATGACCGTGTTCGCCCCTCATACCGAGTTCTTCAAGGCCCGTCAGGCTCTGACCGAAGCCTTTGGCGAAATCGATTTTGAGGTCGCAGAAATTCAATATCTGCCCCAGAACACCATCGAGATGAGCGAAGAAGCCGCACCAATGTTCGAGAAGTTTCTGGATATGCTCAACGACCTGGACGACGTACAAAACGTCTGGCACAACGTCGAGCAATAGTGACACATGCGGTCTCTATCCTCATGCCTCCTGTGGCCGACGGATAGAGACCCACACCACACCACGCAACCGATCTCTCGCAACCCAGCCCATCACCTCACTAGAGAGACTCTGATCAGAATCCCCCTCCAACAGTAGAGCCTGATCGTTAAAAGCGCACACGCGTTTAACCAGCAAGCCATAGACCTGGTGAGAAACCCACCAAAAAAAACCAAGAAGATCATGATTTCGGGAATGTGATTGGCCATCCAGTGCGAATGACTATCGCCAAAATGGGCGGCAGCAGACTACGATAGCGGCACTACCATCAGCCCCCCTAAACTATTGATCATCGTTTTCATCTACACATCTCCAGTTATCCGTGTTGAGTGAAAAACTATGACATAAACCACTTGACTAGTAAATGCGAATCACTATCATTACGATTAACAGAGCGAAAAGGAATTGATCGTGACAACCCTCCCCGAAGCCTCAATCGGCATTATTTTTGGCACGGATACCGGCAATACAGAAGATATGGCCCAAAAGATGAGTGAAGAGCTGCAGTCTCTGGGCTGCACCACCCCCGAACTAATCAACGTTGTCGACGTTTCCCCGGAATGGTTTGAGCACCTGGATTTTATCATTATGGGGATCCCCACCTGGGATTTCGGTGGCATTCAGGAAGACTGGGAAAACTACGAAGATTTGATCCAGTTGCTACCGCTGGCCAACAAGGTGGTCGCTCTCTACGGCATGGGTGACCAGCTGGGTTACGGTGACTATTTTGTAGACGCCTTGGGGTGGTTGCATGAGCGCATAGTACCTACTGGTGCTCGCATTATTGGCCGCTGGTCAACCGAAGGCTACGACTTTGAAGCCTCCCTCGCCTGCAACGAAGACAAGACCGAGTTCTGTGGACTGGCAATCGATGACGATCAGCAGTTCGACCTCACTGATGAGCGCATTCAGCAGTGGATCGCTCAATTGCAAAGTGAATACGGGCAACTGTTTGCCGCAGCCTGAACATCAAGAACAATAATAACCGGGACCGTAATTATGAAATTTCTTTGTCAAAAACACCGCGACTGGCTGCAGAGTGACCCAATCAAAGCACTGCACCTCTGGCATAAAACTACAGAGGACGCCCGTCAGGCAGTGCGCGATGAGAACTGGCGCGTAGCCATCATGAACTACGGCAACGCTTTCGATATTGCCGAGCTGCTGATCGACTGTGACAACTTCAGCATCCGAGCCCAGGAGCGCTATGCCTATACGGCGCTGGAAATGGCCTATACGCTGAAGTCAAAAAAATTGGACACCCGCTGGCTGGTACACGCACTAACCGACAAACTCAAAGACCAATCCAGAAGCCAGTTGACCGAAGAACTTATCGGGTCTCTGGCCAGCCTGGAAGCTCCCAAGGCAAGCAATGTGAGTTACATCTGGCAGGCAACGGAACAACAAACGCGCTCCAGCAATTACTCGAGACAACTTCACTGATGCGTCATGAAATCACATGCGCCGTCCCTCGATATTCTGGAAACATTGATTCGCACATCACGACACCCTGATAGGCCGGGACTTGTTGTGGATTACGTATCCGAATGCAAGCGCAAAGCCACGGGCAGAACACCCGAGGTTCAGCGAAGGATTTATATGCGCTGCTATAGCTTGCTCAAGGAAACATTTTGTGACACCGAGCTTCCCACTCACTGGAGATATTACTCGTTGGACAACTTGATCTATCCATTGCTGAGTATGCAACAGCTAACGGCAAGCCCGGAAGAGAAACGCGAAGTAACAAAACTCTACAATGAACTGCAGGCATTGAGTCACTTTTTTGAAACTCGCAGTCAAAACTATTGAGTGAACAAAGAAATTTTTGATTTACAGGGATGCTTTGTCGCTAACGCGACTAGTAAATCAGCAATGTACTGTACTCGTCGATGCTTTACTTCGGATTGAACGTTTGAGGATGAAATCTTCAATCCCCGCCTAACCTAAGGAGCCCGCCATGAGCGAGATGCGTATTGAATGCGATAGCATGGGCGAGCTGGAAGTCCCAGCGAATGCCCTCTACAGATCCCAAACCCAACGCGCCATCAATAACTTTGCTATCAGTGGTCAAACGCTTCCCAGAGAATTTATTCTGGCGTTACTGGAAGTCAAAATTGCTGCCGCCCAAGCTAACCTGGGTTTGAACTGTCTGCCTCCAGAAATTGCCAATGCCATTATTGTCGCCGCCAAGAATTTGCGCCAGGACGACAATCTGATGCAGCACTTCCCTGTCGATGTTTTCCAGACTGGGTCCGGCACCAGTACCAACATGAATGCTAACGAGGTAATTGCAAGTATCGCCTCTGGTCTTGGGGATATAGAAGTCAATCCCAATGACCACGTGAATTTCGGTCAAAGCAGCAACGATGTCATTCCCACCACCATTCACGTCAGCGCCGCAATACAGCTCCAGCAACGTCTGCTACCAGCACTGGTAAAACTGCAACATACAATCGAAGAAAAAGCGCGACAGGTGGGGCACCACATCAAAACCGGGCGCACTCATTTGATGGATGCGATGCCGGTAAGTTTGGAACAATCCCTCCAGGCCTGGGCAGACCAGATTCGTCTCAATTGCGACAACCTGAAAGCCTTACAGCCCACCCTGCAAACCTTGGCTCAAGGCGGTACTGCTGTGGGAACTGGTATCAATGCCCACCCGGAATTTTCTCAGGCGTTCAGTCATACCCTGAGCCAAAATACCGGACTGGATTTCAAGCCCGCAGACAATTTCTTCACTCATATCGCCTCGCAAGACACCGCCGTTGCTCTTTCAGGACAACTGAAAACGACCGCGGTCAGCATGATGAAAATAGCTAACGACCTGCGCTGGATGAACTCCGGGCCTCTCGCGGGCCTCGGCGAAATCAGCCTGCCAGCATTGCAACCTGGGTCATCAATCATGCCAGGTAAAGTCAACCCGGTTATTCCCGAAGCTGTAGCGATGGTGGCTGCACAAGTGATCGGCAACGATGCAGCCATTACAATTGGCGGACAATCGGGCAACTTCGAGTTGAATGTCATGTTGCCCATGATTGGCTACAACCTGCTCAACAGTATCAAATGGCTATCATCTGCATGTGACCACCTGGGTGAAAAAGCCATAGCGGACTTTAGCGTCAATGAAGCCAAGCTTCAGGAAGCCCTGGAAAGAAACCCAATTCTGGTGACCGCATTGAATCCAATCATCGGTTACACCAAAGCCGCCAGCATTGCCAAGCAAGCCTACGCTGAGGAACGTCCTATTGTGGATGTCGCAGAAGAGCAAACCGATCTGTCACGAGATGAACTGAATGCAATTCTGAATCCGGAAAAATTAACTCGAGGAGGCCTATAAGAGGCCCCTCTATGGAAATCTTCCAGTCAGACAAAAAGGAGATGGAAATGAACACCTTGCAAACTGTTTGGTTCTGGATAAAAACCTGCACCGCGACCATTGCGTTGCTGTTTACCATTACCTACTTGCCGTGGGTGCTTCAGGGAACACTAACGCCCTTGTAAGAGCATTAATCCGCTGCGGGCTGATAGCTACTGCTGAAATCATCCAACGATTGCATCGCGTCTTCCAGGCTAACGCCATCTTCGAACTGAAAGGCGGAAAAGCCACAGCGTTTCAGATAGTGCAACTGATCCGGAAGTATCTGTCCGATAGCACGGAGTTCTCCCTGATAGCCGTAACGCTCACGCAACAGCGTCGCCATGGAAAAACCGCGGCCATCGGTGAAGTTAGAAAAATAGACGGCAATCAATGGCAGGCCCAGTAATAACTCAATGTACCGTTCAAAGTCCTCGTCGCTGCTGAGCCATACCGCATAGCGACAATCTTCTCCGAGCAGTACGTGCCCCTGTGTCAGATAATCTTCCAGCGGCAATATCTTGCGCGATGACGCTGCATCGACAATCTCAGGTTCCAAACCAACTACCTGCCAATCGTCTGCGGTCACAACGCCGTCTTTAATAATTGATCTTGTCACCGCACCTGCGTTTTCCACATCACGCTGCTGCATAAACACGCTCCTTAAATGCAGCTACTCCCACACGATTAACCACATCGATAAAGGCTTCCTCGGGACTGCGAGTTTCCACATAGAATTCCAGAATGGACTCCACCACCGTGGGAATATCCTCGCGGGAAAATGCCGGTCCCAATACTTTGCCTATAGCTGCGTCGCGTCCTCGGCTGCCATTGTGTCCGCCGAGAGTCACCTGATAGAACTCCTCGCCTTTCTTATCCACCCCCAGAATACCGATGTGACCAATGTGATGATGAGCACAGGCGTTCATGCAACCGGAGATATTCAGAGTCAGCTCGCCAAGGTCGTAGACATAGTCCATGTCGTCAAACTTGCGTTGAATTGCGTCCGCGACGGGAATGGACTTTGCGTTGGCCAGGGCGCAATAATCGCCGCCGGGGCAGCACACTATGTCGGTCATGGTTGAGATATTGGCCGTGGCAAACCCATAGGTCTGCAATTTCTGCCACAGCGAAAACAGCTCTGATTTTTTCACATCACCCAGCACCACATTTTGCTGATGGGTGGTGCGCACTTCACCAAAGGAAAACTGCTCGGCAAGATCGGCAATTGCCTCCAACTGGCGATCGGTGAGATCCCCTGGGGCGACGCCAGTCGGCTTCAGCGACAAGGTCACGGCACAATAGCCACTGACGCGATGACTTCGAACGTTGCGCTCTACCCAACGGCCAAACTCCGGTTGCCGCTGACTGGCTTCTTGCAATTGCTGTTGCACCAGCCACGTATCCACGGGCTCGTAGTCTGGTGCGCTAAAGTAGGACTTGGCCTTCTGGATCTCTGCCGGCAGTAAAGGCGAATAACTGTCTTTGATACTCTGCCATTCTTTCTCCACGGCGGCAGAGAAAGCCTCGGTTCCCATAGCGCGCAGTAGAATTTTGATCCGAGCCTTGTACTTGTTGTCGCGCCGCCCCTGCTGATTGTAGACCCGCAAAATGGCGCACAAGTACGACAGCAAGTACTTCTCGGGTAAAAACTCGCGAATGGTGGTACCGATCACCGGGGTGCGCCCCAGACCACCACCTACAATCACTTCAAAACCGGTTTCACCGGCCTGACCCGGGGCATCACTGTGACGTATCTGTAAACCGATATCATGAAATCGGATCGCTGCTCGGTCACTGCTGGCGCCACTGATGGCAATTTTGAATTTCCTCGGCAGAAACGCAAATTCCGGGTGCAGTGTTGACCACTGCCGCACCAACTCGCAATAGGGCCGAGGGTCTATCAACTCGTCTTGTGCCGTCCCGGCAAACTGGTCAGAGGTGACATTGCGAATGCAATTGCCGCTGGTTTGAATCGCGTGCATTTCCACTTCGGCCAGCTCAGCCAGAATCTGTGGCACGTCTTCGATTCGCGGCCAGTTCAACTGAATATTCTGTCGCGTGGTGATGTGGCAGTAGCCCTTGTCGTAGGTGCGCGTAATTTGCGCCAATTTTCGTAGCTGGCGCGCAGACAGCATTCCATAGGGCACAGCAATACGCAGCATGGGCGCCTGCCGCTGCACATAGAGGCCATTTTGCAAGCGCAAAGGCAGAAACTGTTCTTCACTCAAACTGCCATCGAGATAGCGCTGGGTTTGCCGACTGAACTGCGCCACCCGCTCCGATACCAGTTGATGATCTTTGTGATCGTAGATATACACGTCAAATCCTCTGTTTAGACCTCCCACCTAACGAACGCCACAGAGTAAAGATCAAATCACAACGGGTACAGATTCAAAAAATACGATATATTTGAGCACAGAGTTTGTCATCTTTGACTGACACCCTCATTTATTGAACATCTGTACCCCATGGGCCCGCTTCATGAACAACAGCGCACCGAGTGATTCAACGCCTCAAACCACCTATCTCTATCAGGAGCTGGAACAGAGCTTTCGCGAAGAAATAAAAAACGGTCAACGCGCCCCCGGTGAGCGCATGCCTTCCGTCCGCGAACTGTGCCACGCCAAGTCGGTTTCCAAGTCCACGGTATTAACCACATACAGCCGCCTCGAAGCCGACGGTTTAATTGAGGCTCGAGCCAGATCCGGGTACTTTGTCAGCGCGCCGGAGCAAGCGCCCGCAAACCTGCAAACTCCCGCTACCAGTCAGCCAAAGCTTAATCCTGTGCCTGTATCCGCGGGCCAGGTATTGCTCGATATCATGCAGCAGGGCGCGGCTTTTGATTTGATGCCCAGCGCCGATCGCGGTCACTACGAAGGCAATGAAAATCTGCGTCGAAGCTTAAGCCGGGCACTACGTCGGCAAGACCACAATCAACAAAATTACTACGATGAACCCCAGGGCGATCCGGAACTGCGCGCCTCGCTGGCCTTGCGCATGGGGCACGGTGGTGGACAGCACCACGGCGACGATCTGGTCATTACCTCTGGCTGCCAACACGCCCTGCTACTGGCGCTGATGGCCACCACTACACCCGGCGGTGTGGTGGCAGTAGAGTCACCGGGTTTCTACGGTGTGTTTCAACTTCTGGAATCACTGGGACTGCAAGCACTGGAGATACCCAGCTCTGCACAGACGGGTATCAGCCCCGATGCTTTGGAATTGGCCCTGCAACACTGGGACGTGCAAGCCTTGGTAATTTCTCCCTGCTACGCCACTCCCACAGGCTCTTGTATGCCGGACAGCAATAAGCAACGGCTGCTCACCCTCGCTCAATCGCGCAGCATTGCCATTATCGAAGACGACATCTACGGTGAACTGCACTTTGGGCTGCAGCGACCACGCACACTCTATTCTTACGACGACAGCGGTAGCGTGCTGCTTTGTTCATCGTTTTCAAAAAGCTTGTCGCGAGACCTGAGATTGGGCTGGATTGCACCCGGGAAATACAAAGACAAGATTAAACACTTGAAGCTGGTGACTTCGCTAGCGACCAGCCAAACACTGCAACAGGGCATGACAGAGTTCTTGCAGCAGGGTAATTACGACCGGCATTTACGACAGCGGCGTCAGCAGCTAAAACTGCAATGCCGACAGCTGCAACAACAAATACCGCAGCTGTTGCCACAAGCGATCAGTTGCAGCCAACCGGAAGGCGGACTGGCACTGTGGCTGGAACTTCCTGAATCTATCAATACATTGAAACTCTACAATCGAGCAAGGGAGCAGGGGTTGATACTCACCCCTGGCCGACTGTTTACCGCTCAGGAACGCTACAGTAATTTTCTACGCATGAGCTTTGCGCACCCTCTAACCGATGAAAGCGCGCAAAAACTGCAGCAGTTGATACCGCAGCATTAGAAAGCAAAGCGCTGGTTATTTGTTGGCTGACAGAGCGGCTCGCAACTGTTTCAGAATGGCCATGTCTTCCGGGGTGGGCGTGTAGCGACCACCACAACGAGGGTCGGTCTTCTGCAGCACTTTGGCCGCTGCGGTAGGCAGAGGAATCGGTGCACAGCCGTGGCCCTTCTCACAGATCATATCGAATTCAGGTTTCGCCTGAATATGACAACCAAGACAGTTACCACCGAACTGGTTCACAACATCAGCGTAACCACGCTTGTGAATATTGGTACCTTCCGGCGAGACCTTCAGCTCAAAGAACTCCCAATCTTTGGTCACCGGGCTGTGGCCTTTGGGGTGTTTTACCATGACTTCACCAGGAACCAATTGCACGATGGAACCTGCCGGGTATTCACCCTGGCCCTGCTCCGCAACCGCCAGAGTCGCCGGCAGGTCAGCAGCGTTGAGGTTATCCACGTAGAAATCTCGTACCGGAGTCATATCCAGCATACATTTAAAGCTCTCTTCATTGACGTCCAATGGCGCCACTTCGGCTTTAACGGCAACCGAAACCAGCATCACACTGGCAAGTACAACTCGACTCACAATTTTCTCAATCATCTGGCCCTCTCCTTTATTAGTAGGTAACTGGCTGTCTGTGCAGCACTGGAACAATAATTACACACAATTGTATTGTGCACAATATTTATTCATGGCTTTTTCTCTTGGCATAGCACTTAAAACCCGCCAGAATCACGGTTCTATAGTGGAACCATAAGCGGCAACAATTTGCGGTAATCCGGCAATGCAGCATCAATATCTGACACATGTATGGATCAATGGCTTCTTTAACGGCCTATCCGATCTCGGCATTGACCTGAACGCATTGGAAGACTCCATACCGGACATGAACATTGAACGAATTCGACGCGGGCAGAGAATCAATACCACACTGCTGCGGCAGATATGGCACGCTGCCAGCGAGCTTTGTGAAGATCCCCTGCTGGGTTTCAAACTGGGCCGCAGGGTGGACATCAAAGGCCTGGGGGCCATGGCCCCACTCTTGATTCACAGTCCTACCATGCGCGCTTCAATTGAACATGTAGCCCAGTTTCACTCGTTGATCAACCAAAGCGGTCGACTTCATGTGACCTACGACGATCATGGTATGCTCGGATTTCACTACACGCCCACACCAGGGGTAATTCGTGAATCGCCCCATCAGGTACTATCACTGCTGAGTAGCATGATCTACATGGGGAAATTTATGTACCTCAAAGAAAGAGCAGTAGATCGTATCTATCTTCCCCGTGAGCTGGATCTGGAATTACTCCATCACACATTGAAGATTCAAACTTTGCCTGCCGACAACCAGTACTCTATGTGGTTTAAGGTCGACAATCTGGATGCTCCCATTCCCGGTACCGACAATCACTTTTACCAACTTTCCAAGAACTATCTGGAAGATCATTTGCGGCAGCAGCGAGCGGGAAATGATCTGGTAACTTCCATAAAATCTCTGATCGTAGACAATGGATATCTTCGCGCTTCGTTTGATCAGGTGACTAAACAGCTCGGTATTAATAAACGTACACTGCAACGTTCATTAACCGATGAAAAGACCAGCTTTCGCATGCTCAAAGAAGAACTTATTAAAGACAGAGCTTTGACCCTGATAGCCCAGAATAAGGAAACTCTGGAACAAATTGCCGAACAACTCGGCTACTCGGAAGTCAGCGCTTTTCATCGCGCGTTTAAGAATTGGTTCGGAGTTACGCCCAAGAATTTCTCGACCAATGCCTTTCTTTTAGCCCCCTGATGGCTGGCTAATAAGAGGCCGGAGTAGCTTAGCTTCTCCGACCCCAAAGGGCAGGATTATATGTATCAGGCAATCCGAACGCTGGCAGGTACATATTTGTGCCAAGGTGTACCCGCGAAGAAATCACGGTGATCCACCGGAGTTAACTCATTGGCAGAAATACCCACCCGCTCAAGCGGTTTATCAGTGCCAAGATTGTTGGTCAAACCGCCGCCGTTGGGAATCGACATATGCCCTGGCATCATACGGTCATTAACCTCCACCGTGGCTTCACCTTCCCCCTGTCGAGTGCTGACCATCACTTTATCGCCGCTTACCACGCCCAAGCTTTGTGCATCCGAAGGGCTCATGCGCAATGCGCCGTCGTAGTCCTTCTTTTTCCACGCCGGATCGCGGTAGATACCGTTGGCAGTGTAATCCCGGCGCTCGCCACAGGACAGAACAAAGGGATACTGCTCATCAGTTAGTGGCGTAAAACCACGCTCCAACGCCTGCAGTTCTGGAATCATTTCCGGCAACAATAAGTGAATCTTTTTGTCGGCGTGTCCCAGGCGCTTAAAACTGGCATCATGGGCTTCAACACAGAGGTCAATACCCGACGGTGAGTTGATCAGTGCTTTAAACAGATTCATGCCCAACTCGGCACCTTCGCCTTCGTGCCCCGCAGCACGCAATGCTTCCGGGTTTTTGAAGGCCAGATCCAGACAGGCCGGCATATAGGCTGCACCCGCCGCCATCCCTTTAGGCAACACCTTACCCACCGTGCGATAGAGAATTACCGGCGCCAGCTTAGCCAGACTGGGCTGCTCACCCATCACTTGCATAAAGCGTTCGCCAAAAGCCTGCTCGCCCTGCGACAACGCTTCGTTCAGAGTGTCGACTACGTCTTGGGGAATCACACCCAGTGCTTCACAGAAGCGCGCATGAATTTCCGGCTCGGTGAGTACGGTGTCTGGTGCCTTAAATACCGGGTGCCGCATTTGCATAACATTGTGAGGAAACTCAAAGTTAAACATGGAGAGTTCCGCTTTCTCAAACTGGTTTGCAGCAGGCAAAACATAGTCCGCCTCCATGGCAGTTTCCGTCATGGCGATATCCACTACTACAGTAATATCGGTGGCTCGCAATGCTCGGGCCATATCCTGTGATCCGGCATAGGAATGCACTGGGTTGGACGAATCGATCCACAAAGCACGGGTGCGATCCGGGTGGTCGGTGAGAATCTCCTCACTGACCACATTACTGGGAATCAAACCGCCAATAATGCGTGAATTGGTAACCGGCGTGCGGCGGCTGTCCACATAATTGGTGCTGGCGACATTTATCAACGGCTGCGAAATAAACTGCGTTCCCTTTTTTCCAAAGTTTCCGGTAATAGTTAGCAGTAGACGCTGAAGATAACTGACTAATGTGGAATTACGGTTCATCTGAACACCGAGGTCTTCCCAGACTGCTACGCTTTCCGCTTTGTAGATTATCTCTGCAAGCTCGCGAATCTGTTCTTCCGGTACACCACATTCACGGGCGTAATCGCGAATTGAAATTTCAAAGAAGTGCGGATAAACCTCTTCGAAACCAACGGTGTGCTTCGCCATCCACTCGTGCTCTACCCAGTCTTCCTGAACAATGACGGCGACTAAGGCGGCAACCAACCAGGCATCGGTCGCAGGTTTTACCTGAACAAACATATCGGCGATATCTGCCGATTCGCTGCGACGTACATCCACCACCACCATCTTGTGCTGTTCATCTTTCGCCAAACGCCGCAAACCATGCCGACAGCCGTGAAATCCGTGAGTGTGCCAGGGGTTTTTGCCCAGATAAATTGCTACCTCAGCGTTTTCACAGTCCGAGCGCTGAATACCCGTAGTGTTGTTAAACATCTGGCTAGCGACCCACATCTCACCGGTCTTTTCCTGAGCAATGGCATTGGTTTTGTAGATGCTGCCCAGGGCACCACGTGTCGAGGCAGCGTAGGGACCATTAATATGGTTGCCCTGACCACCGCTTATGTACATGATGCGATTGCCACCATACTCTTCTTTAACGCGCTGCATTTTTTCGGCAATTTCTTCGAAAGCGACGTCCCAACTGATCTGTTCAAAAGAGCCGTCCTCTTTACGGCGCAACGGATGGTAAATACGATCACGACCATTTTGGTAGTGATCCAATCGCGCAGCCTTATTGCATATATAACCTTTCGATCCTGGATGCGCTTTGTCACCACGGATCTTTTCCATCACATTGTTGTCACCAGTTTTGATTTCAATACCACAATTGAGCTCGCACAAAATGCAGGCACTGGGTTTCCATTCACTCATTACACACCTCAATATTTATGTTTTTGTAAAAATCAGTGGGGGGGCGTCGCTTTTTTTAGTCGAGAAACAGTTCGCTATAGTCTCTAATCTTGCGATTTGAGAAGTTTGGCGATCGACCTTCAATCTGCGCAGCAATGGCCTCCATATGGTCTTTGCTACCAAAAATCTTCTCTTGTAACTTCTCTTCCATTCTCAGACCTTCGGTGGAATCACCGTGCCAGGCGTTTTCAAATAAGTACTTTCCGTAGGTGATGGCATCCGGATTATTCCCCGCAATGGCTTTAGCAATCTGCATCGCACGCTCGTATGGCGAGTCGTCCAGGTAGGTGACCAATCCCAAGCGATCAGCCTCGTCCGCTCCGACCAGCCGGCCGGTGAACATCATTTCCTTGGCCACATCGATACCCACCAGATCTCTCAGCGTCTGAGAGCCGGACATATCGGGGATCATTCCCCAGCGAATTTCCATAATGGAGAACTTCGAATTGGAGTGCGCCACGCGAATATCGGCACCCAGCGCGATTTGCAGACCGCCACCGACCGCGGCCCCCTGGATGGCGCAAATCACCGGGACGGGCATGTTCTTCCACACATAACCTGGAGCCTGATAGAAGTTGGGGTTAAAACCGCCAAAGCCATCCGGGAAAGGTTTTTCAGGAAATCCCCCACTGAAATTTTCAACATCCATACCGGCACAAAATGATCGGCCATTACCCGACAACACCACAGCACGAATGGAACGATCCAAGGCCAAGCGCTTTCCCACCTCGGTAATTTGATCCAACAATTCAAACGACAGGGCATTCATTTTTCCGGTCGGTTCAATCGAACATCCGCAATATGATCGTTAACTTCAACGGTAATAACTTCACTCATGGTCTCTACGCTCTTTCTATTTCTTGATGAGTTTTCGATAAATTTCTACTCGGTCACCAGCCTGCAACTCATGCTGATCGGCGTTGCGAATGGCCTTTCCAAAAATGCCCACTTTATTGACCGCTAAATCAATCTCCGGAAACTCGCTCAGAATTCCGGAGCGTTCAACCGCGGTCATTGCACTGGTGCCTTGCTCCACTTCGAAGGACATCAGCCGCTGTTGTTGAGGCAGTGCATAGGCCACTTCCACTACTATTGTTTCCATTAGAGTGCTCCCTGTTCAGTAACCTGGGATGAAACCAGGATTGATGTTTGTGTCGATCGACAATCACTCGAGTCAACTGCACACTAATCGCAAGCCCCAACAGACCACCTGCAATAGCGCCCCAATCTTCCCTTGTTAGAAACTCGCCCATCACAGCCCCTATCATCAAAGCGGCGATGGGAACGATATAGCCAACCAGCACACCAAAAGTTATTGCGAAGCTCGGGACATAGAGGTCGACGGTCTGTCCTTGTTTCAGATCACTAGCGGGCTGCGGAATGGTCACTTCTGAAATTTTGTTGCGACTGCCGAACAATAGCTTTTGTCCACAGCCACTTTTCAAACGGCAACTGTCGCAGGCAGATTGCTGCTGGTAGGAGAACACCACATGATCATCCGCTACCGCACTAACAACACCTTCGGTTATGGCCATTGCCCCACCTCATTTACTGTTTCAAATAGCTCAAGTGATTGTGCCGGTTGTGCGCACGCGCTTGCTGCCGACACTCACTGTCGACTGGGATTTGCGCCGTTGCTCCAATCGATGATCGACGGCGTTTTTGAAAGCGATCAGAAAGCCCACCACCACAAACGCTCCGGGTGGAAGTACCGCCACCAGAAAGCCCGGATAGTTGTCGAAGACTTGCCACTTCCAGCTTTCGGCAACGGGGCCGAACAGCAGCTGCATATTGTCGAACAAGGTACCGCTGCCAATAACTTCACGAATCGCACCCACCGCCACCAATACCAGACAGAACCCCAACCCCATCATTAAGCCGTCAAACGCCGAAGGCAGCAGCGGATTCTTACTGGCGTAGGCGTCGGCCCTGCCAAGAATGGCGCAGTTGGTAACGATCAATGGGATAAAAATGCCCAGAATCAAATAGAGCTCGAATGTGAACGCCTTCATCAGCAATTCTGTACACGTGGTAAACGTGGCGATAATCATCACAAAAACGGGCAGCTTGACCGCCTCGCTCACATGATTGCGAATAAGCGATACCACTACATTGGAACCTACGAGCACCAGGATCGTGGCCAGCCCCAAACCCAAACCGTTTACCACACTGCCGCTCACAGCCAGCAGTGGGCACAACCCCAACAACTGAACCAGAGCCGGGTTGTTGTCCCATAGACCGTTGCGGGCCACTTCGCCGTAGTTATGACTTAAGTTATGACTCATCGCTAGAGACCTCCACAATCTGAGGTGCCTTGGCCAGGGGCTGGCTGTCGTTAAACACCTGCAGTACACGACGCACTTGATTGACGACGGCGCGCGGGGTAATAGTGGCACCGGTAAACTGATCGAACTCCCCGCCATCCTTCTTCACGGCCCATGTTGCCGCGTTACTTGTCGTCAACGCTCGTCCATTGAACGACAGAATCCAATCGTCTTTCTTGAGCTCGACTTTATCGCCCAGACCCGGGGTTTCGGCGTGGGCAAGTACGCGTACACCGGCCACCGTACCGTCGCTGTTCACTCCGACGATCAAACGAATATCTCCGCTGTATCCGTCCGGCGCCACGGCGGGAATAATGACCGCCAGGGGCTCCCCCTGAAGCGTGGCGATATGCATATCACCGCCTTGCTTTAAGCCCAATGCCGACCAATACTCGGGAGCAATCGCACGAGTCGTATCCAGAAGGGCATTGTCGTGACGCTCTGCGGGTATAATCTCCAACAACGCCCGGCGCGCGTTATCACGCTCAGCCATCGCAATACGCTCGGCTGTTTGAGTGTATGTGGTAGACAGCAAGACTGCTGTCAATAACGCAAAACCGCCCAGTAACAAACTGTTGGCAACCATGGAACGCGGTACCGTATTTTCCGCCACCGACTCACTTGCCAGTTCGTCTTTGTGCGTCATTTCATCTGATGGTTTTTCATTCATGGCACACTACTCTATTGGTCAGCAACGGCTTTTTCGGTGGCCGATCGCGACTTACGATGGCCGTAGGTTCTGGGCAGGGTGTAGTAATCGATAAAGGGCGCTGCGATGTTCATCAACAAAACGGCAAAGGCCACCGCATCGGGATAATTACCCCAGGTGCGAATGATGTAGACTAGCGCACCGATACCCGCGCCATAGACAATGCGCCCGCGAGTACTGACCGCCGATGACACCGGGTCGGTAGCAATAAAGAATGCTCCCAGCATGGTCGCGCCTGAGAATAAATGAAATACAGGCGAACCTGAATTTTCTTCAGAGAAGTAGAACACCGAAGAGAGAATTACAATGGAAGCCAACATGCTTACGGGGGCGTGCCAGGTAAATACTTTCTTGTACAACAGGTAAAGGCCGCCCAGCAAAAAGCCGAGATTTACCCACTCCCAACCAAGTCCTGCCCAACGGCCCTGTGCAAGAATCGGCTCAGCTTCCTTAAGCGCATCCCACGACATTGCATCGCTCTGCTTCAGCACATCGAGGGGAGTAGCGCCACTGTAGCCATCAAAATAGCCGTTTGAGCCTGGCGCGATCCAAATGTGGGTAACGGCCGTCCACAGATCCGGCAAATTTTTGTCGTTCGATAACAGAGCCTCGGGTACTGCCCATTGCGTCATCTGCACCGGAAACGAAATCAGCAGAATCACGTAGGCCACCATGGCCGGATTGAACGGGTTGTAGCCCAGCCCACCGTAGAGGTGCTTGGCCAATACAATTGCCGATGCCGAGCCAACCACCACAATCCACCAGGCACAGTATGGGGGTAGCGCTATTCCCAGAAGCACACCGGTGACCAGCGCACTGCCATCACTAAGATAAAAACCCAACGGGCGACCACGCAGTTTCAGCATAAGAGCTTCACACAGCAACGCCGTAACACAAGCCAGAACGATATTTAAAATCGAGCCCACACCAAAAAAACAGGTCAGTGCAACGATACCTGGAAGGCACGCCAGCGCTACGGCCAGCATCACTCGTTGCGTTTGATTGCTACCGTGAGCATGAGGCGAGGAAAGTTGTTTAAACGCCATTAGAGTGCCTCCAATTCTGCCTGAGCCTGTTCCAGTTTTTGCTGGGTTTTGGTCACAGCGTTGGCAAATGCCGCGATATTTTCATCTTGATCCGCTTCGGCCTTTTGCAGTCTCTTTTGCGCCTTGAGCAATCGCTGTCGTAACGATTCCACCTGGGCCTCCAGCTTTTGTTGCGGAGACATTTCAGCGTTCGACTTGGCTTTGGCCATGGCTCGAGCGATGGCGTCACCGGCGGCGTCCATTACCTCCGACGACGGAGGCGTAAATTCCGCGGGTTCCAACTCAGCCAATTCTTTTTCTGCGGCCTCGATCTTTTGCGCAATCTTGTCGACCCCGGTCTGAAGCGCCGCCACGGTGTCGGCACCTTCGGCCTCGGCCTGTGACAGCTTTTGTTGAGCCTTGGTGAGACGTGTACGCAGTGATTCCAAGTTTGCTTTGAGCTTTTCATCTGGCGCCATGCTCATCTTCTTTTGCGCACTGGCAATTGCTTTAGCTACCGGATCATTGGGATCTTGACTGGCTGCAGGCTGATCAACAGGAGTAGATTCAGCCTGAGCTTTCTTAGCAGCTTGAGAACGCGCTTTGCGCGCCTGGCGCTTGGCTTCTTTCTCCGCCTCTTCTTTGGCGATGCGTTCCTGCCTGAACTCAAAGCGCTGGCGCGAACGATCCGATTTTTCTTTGTCGACAGCCTGCTGTCGTAGCGCGCCTTTACCAGCTCGAAAATACTGAACCAAAGGTATACTGCTGGGGCAGACAAAAGAGCATGCGCCACATTCAATACAATCATTGACATTGTGAGCTGTCAGTCGATCGTGATCCTCTGCCTGCGCATACCAGTACATTTGTTGAGGCAACAAGCCAGCCGGACAAGCTTCGGCACACATGCCACAGCGAATACACGCCTGTGCTGGTTGTGGATCTGGAAATTCTTTGTAATCAGGAGCGAGAATGCAGTTGGTGGATTTAATCACCGGCACCTGCTCACTTTGCAGCGCAATTCCCATCATCGGGCCACCAGCAATCAAACGGGACGCAAGACCGTCGCGATAGCCATGATGCTGTAATACATGAGAAATCGGTGTCCCCAATTTGACTCTGATATTGCGCTCCAAGGTCAACGATTTTCCCACTACCGTGGTAATGCGTTCAGTTAGCGGCTTACCAAACCGAACGGCCTCATAGGCGGCCACGGTTGTGCCCACATTCTGCAATACAACACCGATACTGGCCGGTAATGAACCGCTGGGTACTTCCTGACCGGTCAAAATATAGATCAACTGCTTCTCGCCACCGGAGGGATATTTGGTGGGAAAGCTGACAACTTCTATGTCAGTACCAAGCGCAGCATGACGCAAGGCAGTGATAGCCTGGGGTTTGTTGTCTTCAACACCGATAACGACTCGTTCGGGGTTTCCCAGAAGGTGAGCGAGTAGCTGCGTGCCCTTAATGACATCGTCCGGACGGGTCTGCATCAGCAGATCATCGGCGGTTATATAGGGTTCACACTCGGTGCCATTAATAATCAGAGTGTCGATACTCTCACGCGGATTCAGTTTGACCGACGCAGGAAAGCCCGCACCGCCCATACCTGTAATTCCCGCGTCGCGGATTTTTTGCAGCAACACATCAGCTGGTTGCGACAAATAATCTGGACACTCTTCGAATTCCATTTGTTGGTCCTGGCCATCGGGCTGCACCACCACACAGGGGCCGCTCATTCCGGAAGGATGTGGCAACACTCGATCTTCAATCGCAACCACGGATCCCGAGGTTGAAGCATGAACAGCGGCACTGATAAATCCCTTTGCATCCGCAATTTTCTGTCCGCCCAGCACTTTATCGCCAACCTCTACAAGCGCTACTGCGGGCGCACCAATGTGCTGGCTCAGCGGGTATACCAGCTCTGACGGCAAGGGGATTTCACCCAACGGCATTTGCAGTGACTGCATCTTGTTTTCGGCCGGGTGCACTCCACCCGGAAGAGACCATATACGACTCATGCGGCCTCTCCTTCGTTCAACGCGCGGGAATCACCGGCAGGTGTCCGATCGCTGGCAATTAGATCCATTACTTGTAGCTGACTGGGATCCGGCTTGTGCCACTTCCAAGTGGTCAATGTGGTTTCCACCGGCACCATATCAATGCAGTCGACGGGGCAAGGCTCCACACACAGATCACATCCCGTGCATTCATCAGCAATAACCGTGTGCATTTGTTTCGCGGCTCCCAAGATCGCATCCATCGGGCAAGCCTGGATGCACTTGGTGCAACCTATGCACTCATCTTCGCGAACAAAAGCAACTTTTTTAACATCGGATTCTTCACCATGTTCTTCATCAAGACTTGGCGCTTCCACATCCAGAAGATCTGCAATCGCATTGATGGTGGTCTGACCACCGGGAGGACATTTATTGATGGCATCGCCG
>Ga0256829_1001447_pt1 | contig 19498 bp, 16 predicted proteins | sample 131447metaG_FD_185979 | JGI IMG/M metagenome (GOLD analysis project Ga0256829, IMG submission 185979) | Hydrothermal vent microbial communities from Lau Basin, Pacific Ocean - 131-447 | ecosystem: Environmental > Aquatic > Marine > Hydrothermal vents | place: Pacific Ocean: Lau Basin | collected...
TCTACTTGATATAGCAGATTCTCTTGTATTTAAACGAGAGGATAACTCATCTTGAGTTATCCTGGAGTTTTCTCTTGCTTCTTTCAGTATTTGATATATTAAGCACTCACCTTCAATACTTTATCAACTATTCAAAGCTTCAAGAGCATATTTTTCACCTAATTCAAAAGCTTTTTTATTAAGCTCTATAAATTTAGGGGGAACTTTTTCAATCATTGTATTATAAACAAAATCCCTATCCATAACTTTTGTCATAGCTATTGTAATTCCCAATGCAATAACTGATTGAGTTACAACATTGCCAACTTCTTCTTTGGCTATTGTAATAAGTGGTATTTCATAGATTTTCCATTTTTTTCTATCTTCATCAGTAGGATGAACAAGATTTGGCTCAACTACTATAATACCGCCTGGTTTAACTCCACTTTTGAAAGAGTCGTAACTAACTTGTGCAACTGACAGCATAAACTCTATCTCACCTTCATTTGCGTATGGGTACAATATCTCCTTGTTATCAAGCAAAATATCAACTTTTGTAGGTCCTCCTCTGACTTGAGAGGTATAAGTAGCAGCCTTTACACCATAACCACCATCTTTTATTTTAGCTGCAGCCAAAATCTCTCCGGCAAGAAGAACACCTTGACCACCAACACCTGTAAATCTTAATTGATGTCTCATCTGTTCTCCTTATAATTTAACTTTAGAATTTGTTTGTGCAGCTTCAATAACTTTGTCATAAAGCTCACAATACTCTGGTTCATCTTCATTTTTCAAAATTCCTACTGGAAATTTACCTTTTTTTTCATCTTCACTTAATGCATCAAATTTTCTTTTTGATAATGATATAGAATCAATCCAACTAAGATTTTGTGCAGCTTCACCCATTTTATTTTTTCTACCAAGATTTATATGACAATTTGAAAAAATATCAAAGAAAGAATAACCTTTATGTTTAAAACCTTCAACAAATACTTTTTCAAGTTTTTTAGGATCAAGTACACTCTCTCTTGCTACAAAACTTGCTCCCGCACCATCAGCTAATTTACAAGCATCAAAAACAGGATCTATATTTCCGTATTGCATCGTAACTGTCCACATTCCTTGAGGAGTTGTAGGACTTGTTTGAGAATTAGTCAAACCATAAATAAAGTTATTAATAACAACATGATTTAAATCTATATTTCTTCTGCAACCATGAATTGTATGGTTTCCACCTATAGCCAAACCATCTCCATCACCCGTAACAACTATAACATGCTTATCAGGATTAGCGAGCTTGATTCCTGTTGCATAAGCAATAGCTCTACCATGGGTGGTATGGACGGTATTACAGTTTACATAAGAACTAAGTCTTCCGCTACATCCTATTCCTGAGACTATACATACATCATCCATATCCCAACCAAGTTTATCTATAGCTCTTATGATGGATTTTAGTATCACACCATCACCACATCCCCAACACCAAAGTGTCGGCATTTTATCCGTTCTTAAATATTTATCATAATTAAAAGCCATTAGAACATCTCCTTAACTTTTTCTACCATTTCACTTGGTGCGATAGGTCTTCCGTTTGCTTTATGAAGAGTTTTAAAATCATCTCTTTTTGTAACTCGTTGTATCTCTTCAAGGTATTGCCCCATATTAAGTTCAGTTATAAAAATTTTATCAAACTTTTCACCGATTTCTTTTAACTTCTCAGCGGGACTAGGCCAAATAGTAATAGGTCTGAACAAACCGGCTTTTATACCATCTTTTCTTAATTTTTCAACTGCTTCTTTTGCACCTCTGCTGATACTTCCATAAGCTATAATACATACTTCGGCATCATCAAGTTTATATTCTTCATAAGATACGATATCTTCTCTGTTTTTATTGATTTTTCCCATCAGTCTTTCGATATTAAACTCACATTGTTCACCGTCTTCAGTAGGAAATCCGGTTGGTCCATGATGGAGTCCTGTTATATGATATCTGTAACCTTTAAAAAAAGGATTCAATACTGCAGGTTTATCCATATCTTGACCATACGGTTTATAATCTTTTGGATCACCACTGAACTCTTCTCTTTTGACTATCTTCAACTCTTCAATATCAGGAATAGTTGCTTTTCCTTGCATATGACCCAAAGTCTCATCTAAAAGTAAAAATACCGGGGTCATATATTTCTCAGCCAGATTAAATGCTCTTACAGTTTCGCTATATGCTTCTTCCAAACTTCCAGGACAAAGTGCAATAGATGCAAAATCACCATGACTAGGGTATTTTGCTTGACCTATATCAGCTTGCGAAACACGAGTAGGAAGACCAGTGCTAGGACCACCTCTCATAACATTTACTATAACCAAAGGAACTTCAGTTATAAATGAGAAACCGATTTGTTCTGATTTTAAGCTGATACCGGGGCCACTTGTAGCAGTCATAGACTTAACACCACTCATTGAAGCTCCAAGTGCAACTGAAATTCCACCTATCTCATCTTCCATTTGTATAAATTTACCACCAACCTTTGGCAATAAAACACTACAATCATGGGCTATTTCACTTGAAGGAGTGAGGGGATAGCCACCAAAAAATCTACATCCACATTCAACAGCAGCTTGAGCTGCCAGTTTATTTCCGGTTGAAATAACTTCTCTTGCCATCAATACTCCTTAAGCACTTAATTTCATATAATGATTTTTCTTAATCTCTTCTGCCCGCTGCTTTGCTTCAGGAGTCAATTTTGCAAATTTAACTTCACTTCTTTCAGCAACATATATAGCAAAATCAGGACAATGAAGTTCGCAATCTCTACAACCTATACAAGCTTCAGGATTTTCAACTGATATGGTTGAGCCTAAAATAGTTGTATCCGCAGGCACCATGGCCAATACTCCAGCCGGACACATTTCTACGCATATATCACAAGCTTTACATTTATGAATATCAACCCAAACGGGTGTATTCTCCGGAGCTTTCATACTACTCATATTTTCTCCCTCTTTTTTATTTAATTTTCCATAATTTCATTTACGGCTTTTCCTATCTCAGCAGGACTAACTACAACTTTTACTCCAGCAGCCTCAAGAGCTTCCATTTTCTCTTTGGCAGTCCCGCTACCTCCACTTACAATAGCTCCTGCATGACCCATTCTTTTACCTTTTGGTGCAGTTTGACCCGCTATAAAAGCCACAACAGGCTTAGAGACATGTTCTTTTATATATTTTGCAGCTTGAATTTCAAGATCTCCACCTATCTCGCCTATCATAACAATAGCTTTAGTATCTGGATCAGCTTCAAACATCGGTAAAAGTTGTAAATAACTAAGCCCGATGATTGGGTCTCCGCCTATTCCAACTGCAGTTGTGATACCCCATCCCTCTTCGCAAACTTGATTTGCTGCTTCATAGGTTAATGTTCCACTTTTAGAAATAAGCCCTACAATACCTCTTTTAAACACCATTCCTGGCATAATACCTATCTTGCACTCTTCGGCTGTGATAATACCAGGGCAATTTGGACCTATAGTTTTCATACCATTTTTAACCGCATAAGCTTTTGCTTTCATCATATCTTGTACAGGAGCACCTTCAGTTATAATAACGGCGAGCTCTATTCCTGCATCAGCTGCTTCCATAACCGCATCAGCTACAAATGCAGGTGGTACAAATACCATAGATACAGTAGCACCTGTGGTCTTAACTGCCTCTTTAACAGTATTAAATACCGGCTTTTCAAGATGCTTCATTCCACCTTTACCCGGAGTCACGCCACCAACTATCTTAGTACCATAGGCCAAACACTGCTCAGCATGAAAAGAACCCTCTTTTCCGGTAAAACCTTGGACTATTACTTTTGTATCTTTATTTACCAAAATACTCATTTTATCTCTCCTTTAGCTGCTGCAACCGCTTTTTTAGCTCCATCTAACAAATCAGTTGCTGAAATTATATTATTAATATTTGAGTTTTTCAAAATCTCTGCAGCCTCAGGTGCATTTGTACCATCAAGTCTAACAATAACAGGAACATGAACATCTACTTTTTTTGTTGCTTCTATAATTCCATTTGCAATCCTATCGCATCTTACAATTCCGCCAAAAATATTAACAAAGATAGATTTGACATTTTGATCACTTAAAATAATTTCAAAACCTTTTGCAACAGTTTCAGGATTGGCAGAGCCACCCACATCTAAAAAGTTTGCAGGAGTACCGCCGACATAATTTATTGTATCCATAGTTCCCATAGCAAGTCCTGCTCCATTTACCATGCATCCAACATCACCATGAAGTTTAATATAACTTAATCCATATTTTTTAGCTTCAGTTTCAGTAGGAACTTCTTCACTTAAATCTCTCATAGCCTCGATATCAGGATGCCTATATAAAGCATTATCATCAAATCCTATCTTAGCATCAAGAGCAATAAAATCTCCAGCTTTTGTTCTTAAAAGCGGATTTATCTCTATAAGTTCAACATCATTTTCCATATAAACTTTATAAAGTGCATTAGCAAATTTTATAAATTTACCTATTTGTTCTTTTGGAAGATTCAGCCCAAAAGCAAGTTCTCTTCCATGAAATCCTTGAAAACCGATACTAGGATCAATTGCTACTTTTACAATCTTTTCAGGAGATTCGCTCGCAACTTTTTCTATCTCCATTCCACCTTCGGTGCTTGCCATCATAACAGGCATCTCTTTTGCTCTGTCTAATACCATGCCAAGATAAAACTCAGACTCTATATCAGCACCCTCTTCAATATAAACTTTTTGAACAAGTTTTCCCTCAGGTCCGGTTTGATGGGTTACAAGAGTCATGCCAAGAATTTGTGAAGCAAGCTCTCTTACCTCATCAATACTTTTAGCAAGTTTAACACCACCTCCAAGTCCTCTTCCTCCGGCGTGTATCTGAGCTTTAACTACCCAAATTTTTCCACCTAACTCTTTAGCATTTGCAACTGCTTCATCAACAGTAGTTGCTACTTTTCCTCTTGGAGTCGGCACACCGTATTTTCTAAATATCTCTTTTGCTTGATATTCGTGTATATTCAATATTTCCTCCTTAGTCTTTTATTTCAAATTTTGCTCGTCCTATATCATACAAATCATTTCCATAAGTATCGTTTATAACAGTTACAGGAAAATCCTCAACCCCAAGTTTTCTTATAGCCTCAGGTCCAAGTTCCGGATAAGCTATAACTTCAGCACTTTTTATAGTTTTGCCTATGAGTGCTCCTGCTCCTCCGGTTGCTCCAAAATAGATAGCTTTATATTTTTGACAAGCATCTTTTACTGCTTGATTTCTTTTACCTTTTCCTATCATCCCTTTTTGACCTTTTGATATAAGAAGAGGAGAATATGCATCCATCCTATAACTTGTTGTCGGTCCTGCACTTCCTATAGGATCTCCTGGTTTTGGAGGAGTAGGCCCTACAAAATAAATAACACTTCCTTTTAAATCAAAAGGTAACTCTTTTCCCTCATCAATCAAGTCAACCAGCCTTTTATGGGCAGCATCTCTTGCTGTAAACATTGTTCCAGTTAGATATACAATATCACCGGCTTTTAGTTGAATTACATCTTCGTCACTTAATGGCATTGTTAAATGGTATGTTTTACTCATTTTTTTATCCTTATAACACTATATGTGAGTGTCTTGAGCTATGACACTGAACATTTACACTTACAGGAAGCGAAGCGATATGACAAGGCTGTCTTTCTATATGAACCGCCAACACGGTTTTAGTTCCGCCCATACCCATAGCACCGATTCCTAGCTTATTAAGCTCTTCTAAAATCTCTTTTTCAAATTCATCAAGTTCCGGATTTTCATTATCAGTGCCAGCTTCTCTAAAAAGTGCATGCTTGCTAGAAATTGCAGCTTTTTCAAATGTACCGCCTATACCTATACCAACGATTATAGGAGGACAGGGATTTGGTCCGGCATTGCTGATAACTTCTTTTACAAATTTTAAAATTCCTGGTTTTCCCTGTGCCGGAGCAAGTACCGTAGCACGACTTACATTTTCACTGCCACCACCTTTTGCTGCATATTCGATATCGAGTTTATCGCCCTCCACCAAATCAAAGTGTATAACAGCCGGCAAATTATATCCCACTTTATCTTTTAAATTATCTCTAGTAAAACAATCACAAGTAGAAGCTCTGAGATATCCCTCTTTATAACCTATTTCAGTTCCTTTATTGATGGCATCTCTAAGCGAGCCGCCTTTTACTCTAAAATCCTCTCCTACTTTTACAAAAAATACAGCTAAACCGGTATCTTGACATAGTGGTCTATCTTCTGTCCTTGCAATTTCCGCATTTTCAAGAATCTGTTTCAACACTTCTTTGCAAACAGGACTCTTTTCTTCATCATAAGCTTTATTTAGTGCATCCATAGCATCTTTAGGTAAATTGTATGCGGTATGTACTATCATAGTTTTGATACTTTTTACAATATCATCAAATTCAACTTCTCTCATTTGAAAATCTCCTTATATTTAGTAAGTTATGAGTAAAAATTATAAAAAACTATTACTTATAACTAATCTAAAAATTTCTTCTCTTTTAATATATCTATAAGAACCTGTACTGAATCTATACTTTTTCTAAACAATTCTCTTTCACAATGGTTCAAACTAATTTCAATAATCTCTTCCGCCCCTTTTTTTCCAAGAGTTACGGGAACTCCATTTACGATATCATTAAATCCATACTGCCCCTCAAGATAAACCGCACAAGGATAAATCTGTTTTGAATCGGTTAAAATAGCATTTATCATTAATGCTGTTGATTTTGCAGGAGCATAATAAGCCGAACCTGTTTTGAGGTATCCAACTATTTCAGCTCCACCGTGTTTTGTTCTCTCCACTATCTCATCTATCTCATCAGTTTTTAACAAATCAGTCAAAGGAATGCCAGCAACCGTTGAATATCTTTGAAGCGGTACCATATAATCACCATGACCACCCATTGTAGTTGCTCTTATCTGTCCTGCTCCAAAGCCTAATTTTTCATAAATAAAGTGTGCCATTCTTGCACTGTCTAAAATACCAGCCATTCCTATGACTTGGTTTCTGGGATAATTCCCGGCTTTTAGTGCAACATAAGTCATAGTATCAAGGGGATTTGAAACCATTATAACTATTGCATTTGGAGCATACTCTTTTACTTTCAAAATCACTTCTTTAGTAATCTCTGCATTTGTCATAAGCAAATCTTCCCTGCTCATACCAGGCAATCTTGGGCTTCCTGCAGTTATAACAACAATTTCACTATTTATAATATCACTATAATCTTTTGCAGCTTTTACAATGGTATGACTTCTAGTAGCAGCTGCTGCCTGACTCATATCAAGTGCCTTGCCTTTTGCCCTTTCTTCATCCCTGTCAACTAAAACAATTCTATGGCAAGTCCCGTGCATTGCCAAAGAATATCCTACGGTTGCACCAACATTTCCGGCACCTATTATCGTGACTTTGCTTTGTCTTTCCACTTTTTTCCTTTATCTGTCCTTATTATTTCACAGACCGCATTGTAAAATTGTATCACAAATTCTCTGTAAGATATATTATATAAATGAATTTATAATTTTGTTAAATGTTGCACTAGGTCTCATCGCATCTGAAGCTTTACTATCATTTATATGATAATAACCTCCGATATCTTGGCTCTTTCCTTCAGCAGACAAGAATTCTTTTACAATTTTGTCTTCATTTTCTTTTAATTCTTTTGAGATAGGAGAAAATCTTTTTGATAATTCTTCATCATCATTTTGATTTGCCAAAGCTTCCGCCCAATACATTGCAAGATAAAAATGACTCATTTTATTATCTATCTCTCCAACTTTTCTGCTTGGTGATTTATTATTTTCAAGATATGCATCATTTGCAGAATCTAAAGCTTTTGTTAAAACTTTTACCTGTTTATTTTCTGTCTTTTGAGCTATCATCCTCAAAGACTCTGCTAAAGCTAAAAATTCTCCCAAACTGTCCCATCTTAAGTGACCCTCTTTTAAAAACTGATCTACATGTTTTGGTGCACTTCCTCCGGCTCCTGTTTCAAAAAGTCCTCCACCCGCAAGTAGCGGTACGATAGAAAGCATTTTTGCACTTGTTCCAAGCTCAAGTATAGGAAACAAATCAGTTAAATAATCTCTTATAACATTACCTGTAACTGAGATTGTGTTTAAACCCTGTCTTATCCTTTTTACAGAATATGCCATGGCATCTTGTGGTGACATTATTTCTATAGTTAAGCCTGTAGTGTCTTCTTCAGCCAAATACTCTTTTACTTTTTTTATCATATTTGCATCATGTGCTCTTTTTTCATCAAGCCAAAATATCGCCGGTTCACCAGTTAGTCTAGCTCTTTCACAAGCCAACCTAACCCAATCCCTTATAGGTATATCTTTAGCTCTGCTCATTCTCCATATATCGCCTTTTTCAACATTAAAACTCATTAACACTTTGGCATTTTCATCTTTTACTTCAACTATTCCATTTTCGGAAATCTCAAAAGTTGTTGGATGAGAGCCATATTCTTCAGCTTTTTGAGCCATAAGACCAACATTTGACACACTGCCCATAGTAGTCACATCAAATTGCCCTTCTCTTTTACAATCTTCTATTATCTCTTTATACATAGTAGCATAACATCTATCAGGAATTACAGCCTTGCATTCTTGTAGTTTTCCATCTTTATTCCACATTTTACCACCTTCTCTAATAACAGGTGGCAAAGAAGCATCTATAATAATATCGTTTGAAGCATGAAGATTGGTGATACCTTTATCACTGTCAACCATAGCAATATTTGGTCTGTTTGAGTATGTATTTGAAATAGCTTGTTTTATTTCATCTGCTTTTTCTTGCGGTAATTTCTCAAGTTTTTTGTAAAGATCGCCCAAGCCCAGGTTTGGATTTACTCCAATCTCATTAAATTCGTCTGCATATTTTTCAAATACTTCACTAAAAAAAACTTTAACGGCATGCCCAAATATAACAGGGTCACTAACTTTCATCATAGTGGCTTTAAGATGAATTGACCATAATTGATCTTTTGCTTTTGCATCATCTATAGTTTTAGCTAAAAAAGATTCTAAAGACTTGGCGCTCATAAATGTTCCATCAAGTATCTCTTTATCTAGCGCTTCGATTGTTTTAAGTATTTTACCATTAAGTTCTATAGTGACTTTACTCTCCCCTTCTTTGATAATCGCTTGCTCATTGCCATAAAAATCACCTTCACTCATAAAGTCAACTTCAGTTTTTGAAGGCTTTTCAAATGGTTTTAGCTTATGTGGATGTTTTTTAGCATATTTTTTAACCGCATCAGCCACCCTTCTGTCACTATTGCCCTCTCTTAAAACTGGATTTACGGCACTTCCCAAGCAAGTTGCATATTTTTCTTTTATAATCTTTTCTGCGTCATTTTTTGGATTTTCAGGAAAATCAGGTATATTGTAACCTTGCTTTTGGAGTTCACTTATGCAAGCTTTTAGTTGCGGAATTGATGCTGAAATATTCGGTAATTTTATAATATTTGCTTCTTCTTTGTGAACCAACTCTCCAAGATAAGCCAGATCATCATTTTGCTTTTTGTTTTCCGGTAAAATATCACTAAAAGTAGCTATAATTCTCCCAGATAAAGAAATATTTCTTTGTTCCATGTTAACTCCACCACTTTTGACAAATTTTTCCAATATTGGAAATAGAGAATATGTAGCAAGTGCCGGAGCCTCATCAACCTTTGTATATATGATAGACTGTTTCATCATTAAATCCTTTTTAAAAATAATTATATAAGTATATAATAGTAAACATAAAGTAATTTTAATTCTTTTATATTAAAGATAAAAAAATTTATAATGTAACTTTTTTACACAATATTAATATTTTAGTTATAAATAATGTAACTTTTAGTAACATATACTCTTATTTACTCCGTTTTATGTTTTCAAGATGTTTTTTGTATGTATATGAAAAAAGATCTTTTTTCCCTTTACCTTTAACAAAATACAAGTATTTTTTCTTGGATGGAAAAATAGCTGCTTTGATAGCATCTAAACTAACACTACAAATCGGATCTTTTGGCAAGCCTTTTATTTTATAAGTATTATACTCAGAATTATCACTTCTTATCCTTTTAGCAGTTATTTTTAAATGTGAAAAAAGGCCATACATTAAACTTCCATCCATCTGCAATTTCATTCCCATTTTTATTCTATTATGAATAACTGCTGAAATATCTGGCATATCTTTTTTAGAGGCAGCTTCTTTTTGTATTATTGAAGCTATTGTGATATATCTGAACCATTGTTTTTTATTGTAATTTCCAAATATTTTTCTTGATAACAATCTGCCTCTTTGCATTGAACCTTTTACCAAATACATAATAAGATGTTTTTCACTAATTCCCATAGGTACTTTATAAGTATTTGGAAATATTACTCCATCTTTAATATTAGTCATTTTATTATATTGAGTGATTAGTTTTTTTGTTGAGAGTTTTAACTCTTTGGACAATTCTTGAAAAAAAATCTCTTTTGTCTCCCCGGGAATCAACTTTATGCTTACAAGTGGAGCTTTTGAGTGGGTAACTTTATACAAAAAATCTGCCTTGCTTAGTCTTGTTTTGCCTATATCAACCCAACCAGACTGCGGTGTACCAAAAAATCTTATAATATAACTGTCAATTTTAGATACTTCAAAGTTTCTTCTTTCAAGATATGTTATAATTTCGTTAATGGAGCCGGAGGGAATATAAACAATTTTAGAAGTTTGCATCCCTTTTGAAAGGTAAAACAACAAGGATATAAAGATGATAAGAATTATGTCAAAAACAATTTCTAAAATATCATACTTGGTTATTTTCATTATATCTCTTGTTTTAATAATATATTTTTTCTTATTGCAAGGTATCAGTATAAAACATCTAAATTTACCTTATGCCAATATCCAAAAATTATACATAAAATTAGATAAAAAACTTATTTTAAAAGCAGATTATATCCAAATTAAAAAGAACTATTCCTCCGAAAGCACAAAAAGCCAATTGATTTCTATAAAAAACTATTTAAAATACTTTCATCTGATTTTTAAAAATATAGATATTAAAAAAATTCAATATGAAAACAACTTAATCTCTTTAAACTACAAAAACAATATATTTTTTTTAGAGACAAATCAACTATATTTTCTATCTTCAATTATATTAAATAATAAATCAATAATAAAAATAGATATTAAAAAACTATATTTAAAACATTATCAAGCATCATTTATAGGAATGTTAAACATAAATCTTGCAAATAATAAATTTGAATATGATGGAACATTTTTCACTCATGATTTAAATGGGAAGGTAAAATTAACACTAAAAAATAATATGCTTTATTATTATCTATACGATACCAAAACAAATAGCATAGCACCTTTTATGGATTATTTAAACAGTAAGTTAAAAATCAATAAAATTATATCCAACTGGATTTACAAATATATTGTAGCAAAACATTATAATCTTGAGTATTTATCAGGGAAAATTAACACTAAAACAGGCAACTTCTACCCTTTTTCATTGCAAGGAGTTGCTAAAGCAGATAATGCAACAGTTTCATTTAACAAAAAACTACCATCTGTTAAAGTCAAGCAAATCACTGCGACACTGAAAAATGATACTTTGTCTTTCAATCTTCTTGAACCAACATATAAAGGCATTGGACTTCAAGGCTCTTTTGTTAAAATTACAAATTTAGTAGGCAAAGGCTCTTTTATAGAAGTTATAATAAAAACAAATAGTGCATTAAATCATAAAATATTAACGATACTAAAGACTTATAATATAAAAATACCTCTACTGCAAATAAAATCCAAAACTAATGGTATAGTTAAGCTAACTATGCCTTTTTCTCCATTTAAAATCGATGTCAAAGGCTTTTTTACAACCCAAAATGCTACTTTTTTATTTAATGGTATAAGATTTGCCACCAAGCATGTTGATATTTCACTTCATAATCATATAATAAAACTAAGCAATACATCACTTTCTTATAAAAATATTTTTGATATCAATACAACTGGTATTTTAAATGTTCACAATAATAGATACGATGGAAATATATATATTAATAAACTTTTTTTAAAATATAAAAATAAAATATTATTAAATACATCTTCTATAAAAAGTAAAATAAATATAAATTTCACAAAACACAATATATCAATCAAAGCATTTAATGCAAATTTAATTTTTAATAAAAATAAGAATTATTTTATATTTCATAATTTGAACAAAATATATGCTATTTCACCATTATTGAAAAGATTTAATTTAAAAAACGGTAGCATAGAAATATCTACAAAAGATTTTAAAAATTTTATTTTAGCAGGAGATATCACATACAATAAGCAAAATATATTATTATATAAAAATAAAAAAATAAAAAATTTTAATTTTATAGCAAAAATAGATAAAAATAGTATTCAAATAAGAGACAAAAACAGAGATATAAAAGTAAATATTAAAAAAAATAATATAAAACTACAAACAAATAACATATCATTTGATTTAAACAACACTAAAAATAAACTTGAGGACAATATGTCAAGAGCTTTTACAATAGAGGCGAATAACTCAATTATTTTTCTACCAAATAACATAAATATAAAAACAGATAAATTTTCATTTTATATGAACAAGAAGAAAAAAATATTTTCATCAATATATAAAACAAATCAAATCAAATACTTCCAATCTTCAAACATCACCAATATTTCTACAAACTTTATAACATCAAAGTACTTAAATAATCTTTTAGGACACAATATCTTCCACGGTGGAAAATTTAAGTTTATTATAAAAGAAAAAAATAAACATTTTTTAGGGACTTGCTATATAATAAACAGTGCGATAAAAAGTATAAAAAAAGGTGGAAAGGATTTTAAAATAAATACTGGAAGTTTTAATTTTGATTTAAATAATTCTATTTTAAATCTTAAAAATATTCAGCTTAAAAATGATTTTTCTATCTTAAAAGGAGATGGATATATAAATCTAAAAAGAAAAAAAATAAGCCTGATATTTCATGTTGAGATATTGAAAAAATTAGGTAAAGCCATAAATTCCATACCATTTTTGGGGTATATCATCTTAGGTAAAAAAGGGAAATTTACTACAAAAGTTATAATTTCAGGAAAACTTGAGAATCCTAAAATAAAAACTGATTTTACAGAAAGTATTATAAAATCTCCAATCAATATATTGTTTAGAATTATAAAAACTCCATTTAAGCTCTTTTTGCCAAGTAAAAAAACTAATCCCTCAAAGTAGTTAATACATCAATCTTGCTTATCTGCTTGGAGGGGTAATAAGAAGAAAAACTTACTATAACAATAGCACCAAAAACTATATATATAAAATCATTAAATGATAAATCAAGTGGCAATCTACTCATCCCATAAACATCTGCCGGAAGGCTTATTATATCAAACGAACCGAGTATATACATAGCAATAAAACCAAGTATAACTCCAGTTATTATACCGCTTCCTCCAATAACCATGCCTAAATAAAAAAATGTTTTTCGCACCTCTTTTTTACTAGCCCCCAAAGAAAGCAGTAATGCTATCTCTTTTCTTCTACTCATAACAATCATCAACAATGAGCTAATAATATTTAATGAAGCTATCAATATAATAAGCATCAAAACTATAAAAAGAGATCTTTTTTCTAAAGCCAAAGCTGCAAAGAAGTTACCGTTTTGTTGCCACCATCCAATAACCCCTGCACTTTCAGGTAAAAACTTTTTAATTTTTTTTATATCAATTTGTGGATTTTTGGAATATATATGAATACCGCTAAATTCATCTGGTTTAAAGTGAAGAATTACCTGTAAAGACTGCAAGGTAGTGTACATATATACTTTATCATAAGCAATAAGTCCAGAGTTAAAACTTCCAACCATTTTAAATCTTTTCATAGTGGGAATGAGAGAGAAACCAGCAGGAGAATTTTGTGTAAAGATAAGGGTTATCTTATCGCCATTTGCCAAAAAAAACATATCTTTGATGCCTTTTCCGACTATTACTTGAAATTTTTTAATTTTTTTCATTCCGACCGCTTTTTTTACAATAGGATTGATTTTTGACTCATCTTTGAAATTTACACCAAAAAGCATACCTCCGTCAAGTTTATCACCCCTTTTTATAATGGCTTGTGAACTTATATATGGGCTAAATTTCAAATCAGGAAATTTTTTTCTCAATTTATTCAATAAACTTTCATTTATATTTTGAAGTGTTTTTGGGTATATACTAAGAGGATAATTCATAGTAAAAAGTTTATCCTCAAAATTTTTATCAAATCCATTCATAATAGCCATAGCAACTATCAAAACCATCAGCCCAACACTGACTCCAACAAATGCAAGTAAAGCACTAATAGTAATAAATGGCTGATTTTTGTCAAATCTCAAATATTTCTTTATAAGATATGAAGAAAGTGCTATTTATAATCCTTTTTATACTTGAGTATCAGAGAAAATACCTTTTTTAGGTCCGCTTTTTCCACAACAATTTTTATATTTTTTTCCACTTCCACAAGGGCAAGGAGCATTTCTTGGTATTTTTTTTACAGCCTTCAAAGGCTCATTAACATTAGGCTCAAGTGAGCTTTCATGCAAAAGTTTCATATCTTCATTGGAAATTTGCATTTCATCTAATATCTCTTGCATCCTTGCCTTTTCAAGCTCCTCTTCTTCATCCTTTAACTGTACTGTATGTAGTGTTTTGAAACTTTCAAATTTTATTCTATCAACCAATTCTACAAAAAGAGTATAACTCTCTTTTTTATATTCAACCAATGGATCTTTTTGATTATATCCTCTTAAACCTATACCCGTTTTCAATATATCCATTTGATAAAGATGTTCTCTCCATGCATTATCCAAGATTTGAAGATATAAAATTCTTTCTATTTCGTTTCTTTGCTCATCATCAACAACAGACATTTTAATATTATAATTATCTTTTAATATCTCTGATAGTTTTTCAATAATTGCATGATAATCCAAATCTTTCAATTCTTCTTCATCAATATTTTCATTTAATTCTTCTGCGATTATAGAGCAACATTTTTTTAAATCATAATCCTCTTTAACTCCACCTTCAAAAATTTCAGCTCTGAATAATATATTACTGATAAATTCATTTCTTATCTCATCAAGTTTACTGCTTATATCATATTTTGGATCTAAAAGATTATTTCTAAAATTATATATGGTTTTTCTTTGTTCATTTGCAACATCATCATATTCTAAAAGATGTTTTCTTGACTCAAAGTGTAGATTTTCCACCTTTTTCTGAGCATTCTCAACTGCACGGGTAACCATCTTGGACTCTATAAATTCACCATCTTCTATGCCAAGTCTTTCCATGATAGATTTTATCTTATCGCTACCAAAAATTCTCAATAAATTATCTTCCAAACTCAAATAGAATCTACTGACTCCCGGATCTCCTTGCCTTCCGCTTCTTCCTCTTAACTGATTGTCTATCCTTCTGCTTTCATGCCTTTCTGTTCCCATTATAAACAAACCGCCAAGTTTTTTAACTTCATCATTGATTTTGATATCGACACCACGACCTGCCATATTTGTAGCTATGGTGACCATACCTTTTTTTCCGGCATCTTTTATGATTTGTGCTTCTTGTTCATGGTGCTTGGCATTTAAAACCGAATGTGGAATCTTCTCTTTTTTCAAAAGCTCATGCAAAAGCTCACTTCTTTCTATAGAAGCAGTTCCTACTAAAACAGGCTGTCCTTTTTTATGAAGTTCTTTTATCGTTTTAACTGTAGCTTGAAACTTTTCCATTTCTGTTTTATATATCAAGTCATTATAATCAACTCTTGCAACTGGAACATTTGTAGGAATTGATATTACATCTAGATTATATATTTGAGAAAATTCAGTAGCTTCTGTTTGAGCGGTACCTGTCATGCCTGCAAGTTTTTCATAAAGCCTGAAATAATTTTGAAAAGTTATGTCAGCCAAAGTTTGAGACTCTTCTTGAATTTTAACATTTTCTTTTGCTTCTAAAGCCTGATGTAAGCCTTCGCTAAATCTTCTGCCTTCACTAAGCCTTCCTGTAAATTCATCAACGATAACTATCTCACCATCTTTTACAACATAATCAACATCTTTTTCAAAAAGATTTCTTGCCTTTAATGCTTGATCTAAATGATGTGAAAGTATGGCATTTTCCAAACTGTACATATTTTCTATACCAAAAAGTTTTTCAGCTTTTTGCACGCCCTGCTCTGTAACGGTAATAGTTTTATTTTTTTCATCAACTACAAAATCTCCACTATTTTGATCTACCTCACCTTTTTCATCAATTTTAGTTGCTCTTTTGAGTTGCTTAGCTATTGCATCTGCTTTTTTATAATTATCAAGTGTTTTATCGGTCGGACCACTTATGATAAGAGGAGTTCTGGCTTCATCTATTAAGATCGAGTCCACCTCATCAACTATGGCAAAATAGTAGTCTCTTTGAACCTGTTCTTCAAGAGAGTATTTCATGTTTTCTCTTAAATAATCAAATCCATATTCATTATTGGTACCATAAGTAACACTTGCGTCATACTGCTTTTTTCTCTCTTTGTCATCTTGAATATCTGAAGTCAGCACTCCTACGCTTAAATCTAAAAAGTTATAAATAGGACTCATATCATGTGCATCTCTTTTTGCCAAATAATCATTGACGGTAACCAAATGCACCCCTTTTCCAGTCATTGCATTCAAAACTACTGGTAAAGTTGCAACAAGTGTTTTTCCCTCACCTGTTTTCATTTCTGCAATCCTACCTTCATTTAATACAAATCCGCCTATTATTTGCACATCAAAATGCCTAAGTCCAACAGTTCTTTTTGAAACTTCTCTTGTTATTGCAAATGAATCATAAATAACATTATCAAGACTCTTTTTCTTCTGCATTACATCCTGCTTCAATTCCAAATAAGCATTTTTAAGTTCATCATCACTTAATTTTTCATATTTTTTCTCTAAAGCATTTACCTTATCAACTTTTTTAGCATAAGCCTTGACTTCTCTATCATTCTTAGTACCAAATACCTTTTTAAAAACTCCTGAAACCATACTATAACTACCTTTTTAAAAAATTGTGCGAGTATAACATATTTTTAATTTTGATTTTATAAATCCTGAAAAGTAATAATACTAAATTACAAAAGGAATTATGAGCTTAGTCCTATTTTTATAAGATAGATAATTTTTATCATACTTGATCCACAAGCTCTCCTCTCTTCTGGCTTTTAAAATCAATGTGAGTACCAACAAAAAAAATAAAATTATTTCTACTAAAGTATGCGTATATACAAGCAATGAAAATGCCATCAAAATAACCGAAAAATACATAGGGTGCCTTATATATTTATATATTCCAGTTGTTACAAGCTCAGCATTATCTTTAAGTTTGGGCTGGATATAAAAATTGCCTAATTGATTATGATTTAATGCCCATATACCAATAAATCCACCTATTGCAAAAATAGACATACAAAGCAGAGTCAAGTTTGAATTATTTGCATATTTTAAAAAGACAAGCATTGCTGTTATAAAAGAAAATTGTAAAAAGACAAGCAATTTTGGATAAAATTCATTATTATAATTCATTATTTTAACCTTTTTCAATATTTTACTCTATTTTTATCATATTTTTAATTTTAATTTGATAAATTCTTTATTTAGTTTCTATTTCATAAATAAAGGAAAATTTTGAAACATATTTTATTTTTATTTTCTTTCTCAATATTACTTTTTGCAAAATTCAATATTACTTCAATAAAATCAGACTTCACACAAACTATCACCAATGATCAAAATCAAACTATTATCTATCATGGTAAATTTTATGCCAGAGATGATAATGATGCCCTTTGGGTGTATAATAAACCCATAAAAAAACTTTTATATTTTTTGCAAGGAAAAGTTGTCATAATCGAACCAAATTTAGAACAAGTAATATTTTCAAAATTGGAAAAAATACCAAAGATTTTAAATATACTCAAAAAAGCAAAACATAAAGATGGAAAACTGATAGCTGTTTGTTGTGGCAACACTTATTATATAAAAATAGAAGACAATAAGATAAAAACTGTAAAATATTTAGATAAAATTGGCAACAAAGTTACCATAAAATTTGACAATGAAGATACAAATCTCATACTTAGTAATGATATTTTTAAATATAAAATCCCCGAGGGTTATGATATCTTAGAAAATTAAAGAATTTTTATGAAGCTTTGCTCTTAAAAAAGGAGATTGCAAGATGAAAAGTAACAATATTATTATAGGTGGTGGAATTACCGGCTTAATGTGTGCTTATATGCTTATTAAAAAAGGGCATGGGGTTACTGTCATAGATAAAGGAGATATTAGCGATAATACTTCTTTTGGCAATGCCGGCTTAGTTTCTCCTTTTGAAGAACTGCCACTGTCAAGACCTGGTATAATCACGGATACGATTAAATTAATACTAAAAAATCAAAGCCCTCTTATAATAAATGGTATTTCTCCAAAAATAATAAAATGGCTTTACCTGTTCACTAAAAATGCAAATAAACAAAGGCTAAAAAGAACTCTCATACTTTTTGAAAAATATGGTGAAATTACCATGGCTCATTATAAAAGTATGGCTAAAAATGATTTTGATTTTGATTTCCAGCCAACAGGTGTTGCTATGGCATATACTGATTTGGAAACATTTAACAATGATACAAAAGTATGCAAAGATAATCCATACAAAGATATTTGGGATATAAATAAAACAAAAGAGATGATTCCATGTGTTAATGAAAAAGTTATCGGATCAATATTTCTAAATAGAAATGCTCATCTAAATCCTGCATCTCTTATGAAAAATTTGGTCAAATTTTTAAAAGAAAAAGGTGTAAATTTCGTTTTAAATACAGAAATTATAAATTTTGAATTCAAAAATAAAAAAGCTATAAAAGCTATAAGTAAAAATAAAGACTTTGTTGCAGATAATTTTATAATTGCAACAGGTGCTGATATCTCACTTTCAAGAAAAACCGGAACAGACCTTATGCTTACACCAGCAAAAGGATACAGTATGACTTTTAAAATGGCAAATAAACTCAAACCAAAAGTTGCTGTCCTTTTTAAAGATCAGTTTATAGGTTTGGTACCAAGAAAAGAAACCGTAAGAATAACAAGCAAGTTAGAATTGGGTAATTATGATTTTACATATAAGATGAAAAGATTTGAGAGTATATTAAATACGCTAAAACCTTTTATTGTAGAATTTCAAATGAAAGATATTGAGTATTGGACAGGATTTAGACCATTAACACCAAATGATATACCTCTTTTTGGCAGAGATGAAAGTTATGAAAATATCATTCATGCCAATGGCATGGGTTGGCTGGGTATCACTTTTGGACCAGCCATAGGCGATATAATCAGTAG
>Ga0256829_1001448_pt1 | contig 19495 bp, 14 predicted proteins | sample 131447metaG_FD_185979 | JGI IMG/M metagenome (GOLD analysis project Ga0256829, IMG submission 185979) | Hydrothermal vent microbial communities from Lau Basin, Pacific Ocean - 131-447 | ecosystem: Environmental > Aquatic > Marine > Hydrothermal vents | place: Pacific Ocean: Lau Basin | collected...
ACAACTCGATCAACTAACACAACTTATAAACGCTTACAACGCAGAAGCGTTAAAATACTTCAAGGCAAACGAGAAAGATGAAAAAAATCTATACAAGGAACTTCAAAACTCTTTTGTTACTATTAACAATCATATTTCAAATATTATTTTTCAGAATATTAATTACAACAAGGCAAAACAGGATTTTATGTATCAACTAGCCTTAGCTATCTTCGTTTTTATATTTATCACAAGTATAGTTTTTTATAAGAAACTATCAAATATTTATAAAGACATAGAGTTCCTTCAACTTCCAAACGCCGACACCCAAAACCACCAACTCTATACGAGTGAAGCAGATGCAATCTATCTAAGGATGAAAAGAAAATCTACAAAAAATCTCGATGCCTCCTGCATCGACCCAGTAACTAACATCAACAACAATAAAGGTTTAGTAAACTCTTATGCAGATAAAAAATCTCTTAAAGAGAGTGGTTTTACTGCAGTAGCTGTTCTTGAAGTAGATACATTTTCTAAAACAAAACGCACCTTTCCTCAAGATTTTATTCAAATGACACTCAAAAAAATCGCGACCACCATATCTATGTATGAACAACCTGCTGATGTTATTGGAAGAACTGACTACAATGAATTTACAGTTATACTTTCTAGAAATTCTAAACAAAGAGCGTTTAAAGAGATCGACCAAATGCGTCAAAGCATAGAAGAGCTAAAACTAGTCACTGCAACAAAAGTTCCAGTTGGCATCACGATTAGCGGTGGATTTTACATTAAACCAAACAATGTAAGTCTAAACAATGCCCTTTTGGAAACTAAGTCAATCTTAGAGTTTGCAAAACAAAATGGTGGGAATAAAATTTCTCAGAAAAAAGATATTACAGGTGTGAAGATTTAACACATAACTTACTATAATAAATGTTCTAAATTGTAACATTGTTCAAGTTCAACAAATCACAAGACAAAAAACGCTAAAATCCTACATTATACTTCTATATTTACATTTAAGGAAAGCTAATGAGTATTCCCATCTATACCTACGACGCCATTGTTGTAGGTGCTGGTCTAGCAGGCTGTGCTGCGGCAAGAGAACTGCAAAACGCAGGAAAAAAAGTTGCTGTCATTACAAAACTACACCCCCTAAGAAGTCACTCAGGTGCAGCTCAGGGTGGTGTAAATGCGGCATTCAGTGATGAAGATTCTATAGAACTTCATGAATTTGACACAGTAAAAGGTTCAGATTATTTAGCAGATCAAGATGCTGTTGAATTTATGTGTAAAAACGCTCCAGAGACTATTCGCTGGGCTGAAAGAATGGGTGCAGCATTTAGTCGTACTCCAGACGGAAAAATTGCACAACGCCCATTTGGTGGACAAAGTTCACCTCGTGCATGTTATGCAAAAGACAGAACAGGACTTACACTACTTCAAACTATTTATGAGCAAGCACACCGTTCTGGTGTAAAGTTCTGGGATGAGTGGTATGCAGCTGACATCATCTATAGAGATGGCAAAGTTTCAGGTGTCATCGCTTTTAACATTCGTGATATGAAGATGGCTATCTTCAATGCAAAATCAGTGATGTTTGCAACAGGTGGTTACGCAAGAAGCTATAAAATCAACTCAAACGCACATGCAAATACTGGAGATGGTCTCTCCATCGTTGCTCGTCATGGTCTTCCTCTTGAAGATATGGAGTTTGTACAGTTCCATCCATCTGGTTTATCTGGAAATGGTGTTCTTATCTCAGAAGCTGCTCGTGGAGAAGGTGGTCGCCTTTTCAACTCAAAGGGTGAACGATTTATGGAAAAATATGCACCAAATGCTATGGAACTTGCGAGTCGAGATGTCGTATCTCGTGCTATCCTCAATGAGATTCGTGAGGGTCGTGGTGTTGGTCCAAGAAAAGATGCTGTTTTTATTGATGTTACACACTTAGGAAAAGAGCTTATTATGGAGAGATTGCCTGAACTTCGTGATCTAGCTATCACTTTTTTAGGTCTTGATATGATCAAAGAACCTATCTTGATCTCTGCAACAGCACACTACTCTATGGGTGGTATCCCAGTAAATATTGCTGGAAATGTTCGTAAGAACAACAATACATTAGTAGAAGGTTTCTATGCGGCTGGTGAGTGTTCATGTGTCTCTGTTCATGGGGCAAATCGCCTAGGAGCAAACTCAGTTCTTGAAGCACTCCTTTTTGGTCGCTATGTAGGAAAAACCATGGTTGATGAAGTTGATGCTATTGAACTTCGCGTAGCAACGCAAGAAGATGCACAAACAGCAGTGGATGAGATTAACAATATTCTTTCAAACAATGGAACTGAGACAGTACCAAAATTAAGAGAAGAACTTCAAGATACTATGACCGCCAATGCTGGTGCTTTTAGAACAAAAGAAACTCTAGAGATTGTTATCGCTAAAGTCAAAGAGTTAAGACAAAGATACAAAAATATACGCATTAAAGATAAGTCTAAACTTTTCAACACCGAGCTTCAAGAGGCCATAGAATTTGGTCATATGCTTGATTATTCAGCATTTATCGTTGAGAGTGCTATTGCAAGAAATGAAAGTCGTGGTGCTCACTTTAGAGAAGATTTTGATACTCGCAATGATGAAGAGTTCTTAAAACACACTATGGGTTATATGAACAAAGATGGTGAAATCTCACTTGAGTACATGGATGTCGTTTTAGGCAAGCATGAACTTAGAGCAAGAACATACTAAGGAGAACTTATGGATAACAGTTCAATTACAACACAAAAAGTTAACTTCAAAGTATTTCGTTTTAATGCAGATGATGATTACCTTCCATATTATGAAGATTACAAGATGGATGTTACATCGGAAGAAGTTGTATTAGATATATTAAATAGAATTAAATGGGATCACGATGGAAGTTTCTCTTACCGTCGTTCTTGTCGTCACGGTATATGTGGGGCATGTGCCATCAAAGTAAATGGTCGCTCAACTTTAGCATGTAAAGAGAGCATGACAACAATGATAGAGACTTTTGGGACAGATTTAACTATTGAACCTTTGAGCATCAAGCGTGCTGTGAAAGATATGATTATAGACAAAGGGGATTTTTGGGAGAAACATGACAATATTCATCCATTTCTTATCTCTGATGTATGTGAAAACCCACAAGATGAGCATACTGTAACACCTAAGGAGGCTGAAGAACTCCTAGATGCAGATATCTGTATCCAATGTGGAGCTTGTCACTATGCCTGCCCTGTTGTTGAGATAAATGAAAGCTTTATGGGACCTGCAGCATTTGCAAAAGCATATAGATTTGAAGCAGATGTTCGTGACCAAGCACATAAAGAGAGACTTACAGAACTTCATTCTGAAAATCAGGGTGTTTGGGACTGCGTAAAATGTTTTGAATGTGCAGAGGTATGTCCAAAAGATGTAAACCCTATAGATAAGATCACAAAACTACATCAGATGCTCTTTAGAGAGGGAGTTGCTACAAGCAATGTAGCAACTCGTCATGCAGTAGGTTTTAAACACTCTATCGCTAAACATGGGGTACTTGATGAGGGTGGACTTGTACTTTATAGTGAAGGTCCTGCTATTGTCAAGCATATCCCTGTTGCACTTAAAATGTTCACAAAAGGTAAAATAGTTCTCCCATGGGCTATACCAAAAGCTGATAACTTAGATGAGATTCAAAAACTAGTCAAATCATCTTCAACAGTAAAGTTCTAGGAGTAACTCAATGGAAAAATTAAAATACGCACTTTTTACTGGCTGTACTGCAAAACAAAGTACACCAGAGCAATTAATGTCAACTTATGCAGTGGCAAAAAAACTAAATATAGAACTTGTTGAGCTTACTGAAGCATCTTGCTGCGGTGCTTCACATCTTCAAGATTATGATGATTTCTTATCCTTGGTTCTCAATGCAAGAAATATTGCTTATGCAGAAAAGCATGGTCTTACTATGGTTACTATCTGTAATACTTGTCAGCTTAATACGGCTATGACCAAACACCGTTTAGACAATAATGCTGAATTAAAAGAGAAAGTAAATGTAAAACTTAGAGAGGTTGGGCTAGAATACAAAGGTACATCAAAAATTATCCATTTCCTTTATGCTATCATTGATGATATCGGTCTTGATAAAATAGCTTCTATGGTCGAAGTTCCATTGTCGAAGTTCAATATTGCACCATTTTATGGTTGTCACAATATTCGTCCTTCTGAACTTCAAAATGAATCTCACAATAACCCAGAAAATGCTTACAACCCTACTTCCCTTGATGATCTCATCATTGCTTGCGGTGGTTCAAATGTTGACTATGATGAAAAAAATAAATGTTGTGGTTTCCATGTAGAGCTTCAAGCACCAAAAACAGCTTCTATCCTTACGGGAAATGCCATCGCTGGAGCGATAGATGGAAATGCTGACTGGATGGTCACACCATGTCCATTGTGCCACTTAAAACTTGACACACAAACAAAACATGCAAGTGAAGCAATAGGGCGTGAGGTCGAGCTTCCTGTTCTTCATATGCAACAAATGCTAGGTTTAGCACTTGGTTGTCCTCAAGAAGAACTTGGCATGAAACATCATGTTACTAAAGTAGATTTTATATAGTACAAATAGATAAGAGGGGAAGATATATCTCCTCTTCCCTTTTTTATTTTGCTTTTGGTCTAAAAGCTTTTATAACATCTTCATTACACTCCAAATATGGACCCTCAATCAGATCAATACAATATGGAACAGCTGGAAATACAGCATCTAAACACTCACGAATAGACTTTGGTTTTCCAGGAAGATTGATTATCAAAGACTTTTCACGGATACCCGCTGTTTGACGAGAAAGAATAGCTGTTGGCACATACTGTAAACTCACTTGACGCATCAGTTCACCAAAACCTGGCATCATCTTCTGACATACATTCTCAGTAGCCTCTGGGGTTACATCTCTCAGTGCTGGACCAGTTCCACCAGTAGTCACAACCAAGCAACACGCTTCATCATCACACAACTCTTTCATCGTATTTTCAAGGACATCTTGCTCATCAGGGATGCATCTATACACGATTTCAAATTCGCTTTTAAGGTAGTCTTTCATAGTATCTTGAATAGCTACACCACTAATATCATCATAGATACCCTTACTTGCTCTATCACTTGCTGTTATTACACCTATTTTAATTGTTTGTTTACTCATTTTATTGTTCCTTGTCTTTTTTATTTTTTTGTGTTTAACGCCATTCCGAGTATTGAAGTAGTATCTCTTCGAGGGCGAATCCTCGCTACGCTCTGAGCCTCTACGAGATACTACTTCAATACTCTCCATTAGTTTTCTTTACCACTCTATTTACTCTTTAGTTCAATTTTTCCATTTCAACTCAACAATCATTAGATATATAAAAATATCCAAATATCATAAAATGAAGAACATTTAGTATGTGTATCGTAGAGGCTCAGACCGCAGGGAGGATTTGCCCTCGGAGAGACACATACTAAATGTTCGCAATGGTATCAAGCCACAATATAAACTAAAATAAATACACCAACTTAATTTAATTGCAAAAAATGATTTGCCTTTTTTATATAGGTTACTGTACTATACTCAAGAAAATACTCTTTTGCACTGAGAGCATCTACTATCATATCCTCAGAACCCAAATAGACCTCTATCACTACTCCTCTACTCGACAAATAACTTAACTTTTCTTCGTCCCAATTATAGTATAACAACTCTTCTAATTCCTCTACCTGCGTGTCAACATTTTGTACTATCTTTTTTTCATAAGGATCAAAACATGACTTTAAAAATTGATTGAGATATAGTTCTTTGTTTTTTCTATAAGCGAGTAACTGTAGCTTTTTAAATTTAGCATCTTTGTTTTGAAAAAACGCTGGAGACAACAACTGTAACCTATCTATCCTATTGCCTCTGTTTAACTCCTCAACTACATAGTTCAAAGCTTTTATCGCCCCATAGCTAAAACCACAAACATTGTACTCACTAGAGTCTATAAACTGCTCAAACAGATGCTCTTCATTTGTCAGTGAAAAACCACTAAAGAACTTCATCAAGGTATACTTTAACAATACTTTTACTAATGCTTTCAGTCTCTCTAAGCATATCTTCCACCTTAACCATCACAGATGTTAAAGAGAGAAGTAACTCTTTTGTTCGCAAAGACAAATGCTCGATGAGCTCTTCTGACTCATTTGTAGTGGCAGTTAATTTTTGACCCATCCCATAGTCCTGCACCATTTTTTGACATAACTCTTTGAGATCATCCAAATCACTTTGCGCACTGCTTGCATGCTCACCATACTTTATATCACACGCTACGACACCTGCAAGTAATGTTTTAACCCTTGATTCAAGCTCATGCTTGATGAGTGGTTCTTCTACTACTGGGGTGAGTCTCTCATTTGAGAGCATCAACTTCTCAAATGGAAGATCATAATAGGTAGCACAAATCACTTTTGCGGCCTGATAGGTGATACGATACTCTTTTTGCTTTTTACTCAAAATCTTTAATTTTTTCTTTCCAAAGAGTACCTTATCTTTGACTTGATGAAAATGATCCATAGTTACCTTAAGGTCATTTTGCCTCAACGATAAAAGTGCTGCTTCATTTACCAATGCAGCGAGAGATGCACCGTTGAATCCTACTGTCATATTTGCTACTTTATGTGCATCTAAATCATGTGGGATTTTTTCAATGTACTTTTGAAGTATTGATGCTCTCTCAACCTTAGTTGGAAGTTCAACAAAAATGCGTCTATCAAATCTGCCAGCTCGAAGGAGTGCTGAGTCAAGCACATCTATCTTATTTGTCGCTGCCACAACTATAATACCACTAGAATTTTCAAAACCATCCATCTCGGTTAAGAGTTGGTTAAGTGTTGCTTCTCTCTCATCATTTCTTTGTCCATCTCTCTTTTTTCCTACGGCATCTATCTCATCTATAAATATAATCGAGGGAGCATTTTTTTTCGCTGCTACAAACAGGTCATGTACTCTTTTGGCTCCCATTCCTACATATATCTGAACAAAAGAAGCACCACTCTGATAAAAAAATGGCACAGCAGCAGCATTTGCTACAGCCTTTGCTATCATAGTTTTACCAACACCTGGAGGACCCACAAGTAGCACTCCTCTTGGCATCCGAGCACCAAAACTTTTATATCTTTTTGGATTTTTCATAAAATCTATGATCTCTTCTAATTCCACTTTAACATCGCTAATTCCGCCAATATCATCAAAAGAGACATCACTTTTTATAGCTTGAACTATCTCACTACCACCATCCAGATAAGAGGTGTTTTTCATAGATTCTTGCTCTGTAGAAGAATGCTTATTTTGTAGCATCTTGAAAACTAAAGAGATGATTCCAACAAGAAGGACAAGAATAAAAAGATATAAAATAATATAAGATTTATCCCCAACTTCGACCTTATAATTCATAAACATTTTTGGGGTAATTTGTGAAGAGGCTATCTTATAAAGAGCATCATTTGATTTTATGTAAGCATATTCTTTGGTAACAACTACCCTTTCGACCTTACCCTTATCTAAAATATCATGAGCCTGCTTCAAAGTAATGGAAGTGGAGTTATCACGAAAAATAGCAAATAACACTAACACCACTACAAAAAAAGCAGATACATAAAGCAATATGCGGTTTGTTTTAAAGTTTGGCATAATTAAAATCCTCTCTAGGTTCATAATCTTGAATTTTTATCCAATTTCCAAGTAAGTCATCTTTTGACTCAACAACTATTTTATTGAAATGTTGGTCGTAACCATGGTACAAGCCATCTACTTCGCTCTCAACTAGCACATCTAACTCACCAGCAAAGCTTTTTCTAAATATATGATTTTTCTCTTTGATAATCTTCTCTAGCTCATGCAGTCGTTTTTTTGCTATCTTTCCGTTTACTTCTGGTTTCATAGTAGCAGAAGAGGTGTTATCTCTTTTTGAATATGTAAACGCATGAACATGGGTTAATGGAAGATTAACGAGATTTACCATTGCTTCATCCCATAACTCTTCACTCTCACCAGGATGCCCTGTTATAAAATCTGTTCCTATGCTAAAACCTTTACTCGCTAAAAGTTCAAAAAGCTCTTTATCTGTTTTGTATAGATTTCGCCTATTCATGAGTTTGAGCATCTTTGGAGAGGTATGTTGCAAAGCTATATGCAGATGTTTTTCAAGCCAAGGTTCATCAAGAATTTCTAAAAATTCATCATCTATTTGGATAGGTTCTATGCTACCAAGCCGAATCCTTCTTACCCCTCGAATCTGAGCTATCTTTTTCATGAGTTTTGCTAAAGAGGTCTCTGTTCGTTTTCCATAACTACCTACATTTGTACCAGTTAAGATAAACTCCCCAAAACCATTTAAGGCAAGTCTTTGGATCTGTTCCAAGATGCGAGACTCATCCATACTTCGTGCATCTCCCCTTACAAAAGGTATGATGCAGTAAGAGCATCGAAAGTCACACCCCTCTTGAATCTTGATAAACGCCCTACTCTTACCAACAAAATCATCCACAACACTCTTATCGACATAGTTTAAGTCACCAAGATCATAAAAAGGTTTTTCTTTACTAAGAAGTGTATCTATTTTAAGTTTTTCACTCTGACCAAATACTCCATGGATTCGCCCACTTGCTAGCAAAGACTCACCTTTTGTATGTGCACCACAACCTGTTAAAAATATCTTTGCATCTGATTTTTTCTCTAACTGAGAAATGTATGAGCGGACATGTGTATCAGCTCCATTTGTCACTGTACAAGAGTTAAGTACCACGACATCTGCTTCCTCTTCAATTTGAGTGATTTCATACTTTCTAAGTGCACCCATCATCACTTGAGAATCATAGAGATTTGTTCTACAACCAAATGTTTTAAAATAAACTTTTTGTTTCATTTACACCACCTCTGAGGTATCAAAAGGGGTCTTTTTTGGCTCAGTAGCAATATGTAATTTTTGCGTAGGGTAAGCGATGGTTATGTCATCCTCGGCATTAAAAGCTTCTACAATCTCTACAGAGATAACACTTCTTAGTGTGAGTGTTGCATAAGCATTGGTCAGATACCATGAGTCTATGGAGACACCATTATCTTGGATAAAAGAGTATATTCTTGGTTCTACATTTGTATTTTTAAGACTATAGTTAGTTCTAAGTTTGTTAAGCTGTTTTCTTGTTATGTCAGTATAACCTTTAGAATACTTCTTTACTATCTCTTTAGCTAGATGCATAGCTTTTTTGTGGTTAGAATCAAAGGTTATAGTAAGATGCACTCCATCCCAGACAGTTTTGAGTGATGAATGCGTATAGTTTGCTATCATATTTGTAAAGATATAGTTGTTAGGTACAAATATTATTCTACCTGCTCGTCTATTTTTTGTAATAGCTGTGAGAGTGATGTCTTCTAATATGGTCATACGAAGAGGAGATATGTCCATAACATCACCAACATATTTCATCCCATCCATATCTACACGAATCCTATCCCCCACATGGATACTTCCACCAAAGACTATCACTAACCAACCAAGTACACTCATAAACCAGTCTTTCATAGCAATGGCGATACCAGCAGATGCAAAACCTAAAATAGTTACCAAGTAGCCAACATTTTCCAAATAACTAAAAAATATTATTAAAACTATAATCGTGTATTTTGTAAAGTTTATGGCTTTGTTTGCCATGTAAAAGCGTTCATTATCTGTTAAATATTTTTTAACTGCTATTTTGAGAAGTAAAAATATAAAAAAGACTACTAAAACTAAGACACCGATATTGATAAGTTTATACACTTGAACTTCTATATCTTTGTTAATCTTTACTTCAAGAACCTCTACTCTTTTTTGATATACCTCGGCTGTTGCTGCTATGGTACTAAGAGCATTCTCAAATCTTTCTAATTGTCTTTTTTTTATTTTTTCTTCTGATACATATCTTCTTTTAACATCTAATTTTTCTATCTCTTTATAGATACTCTCCTCTTTTCGTAACAAAACGATAAGTTTGATTAACTCATTTTTTCGATTGACATAGTCTTCATAATTAGTATTTATTTTTTTGATAAACGAGATACCTGCAAAAACATCAAAAGGGTTTGTAATGACTGGTCGCTCACCTATTTCAGATGGTCTTAGAAGATTGGAAAAAGGTGATGTATTTTGTTCTTTAAGCTGTTCAACTTGAGATCTTAAAATCTCTTCTTTAGAAAGCAAAGCATTTAACTCCTCTTTTGCACCCTGCTTTCTTTTATTTCTTTTTAAATACCTAATTCTTTTTTTTATCTTAATAAGATTTTGAGCTACATCTAAAGATGTTAAATATGTAGCATAACTTTTCATCCAAACCGCTTCTTCTGAGATGGTTTGTTCAATCTCATCTAAAAGAGTCAGATACTGAGTAATCTGAAGTTCTTTTTGTATCGCTGTCTCTTTTTTCGCCACTTGCAAATCTAAAGTTTTTTTACTATCTGTAACTACCTGAGCAAAAGTAAAAGTAATAGAAAGTAATAAAAAAAGAGGGTATTTAAGCATCTGCATCACCAAATCTGCTAAGTACACTCATAAGAAGCTCTTTTGGGCATTGATTAGTTATCTCTACAGCACCAATACTTTTTGGAACGATAAAAGTGATGAGAGCATCTGAACTTTTTTTATCTAAGAAAAATGTTTCATAAAATAGTTCTATATCTTTTATCTTGTAAGAAGTTGGTAGGTTGTATTTTTGAAGTAAAGATTTAACTGAACTTGCCTCACTCTGACTCATAAGTTGCATCTCAACTGCTAGTTCATTTGCCATAACCATTCCTATAGCAACTGCTTCTCCATGTAAGTAAGTCTTGTAAGCTGTTTCATTTTCTATAACATGACCAAAAGTATGTCCATAGTTTAGAGCTGCTCTTATCCCATTTTCTTTTTCATCTAGTGCTACAACTTTTGCTTTGGTTTCAACTGCTTTTTGTATCGCTTTTAAAAGCTCTATATCATCAAAAAGATTTGCCTTTGCTAAAAAGTCAAAAAAGTTCTTATCAAAAGTCACTGCCATCTTAACTATCTCTGCAACTCCAGCGTTAAACTCTCTTCTGGGTAAGGTTGATAAAAAATGATGGTCAATATAAACCGCTTTTGGTTGATGAAATGCCCCTACAAGGTTTTTTCCATAGGTATTATTCATCCCTGTTTTGCCACCAACGCTTGCATCAACTTGTGAAAGTAGTGTTGTTGGTATCTGTAGAAACTCTATCCCCCTTTGGTAGATACTCGCTGCATATCCAGTCATATCACCTATCACACCACCGCCAAAAGCGATAAGCATAGATTTACGGTTAAATTTATGGTTAAAAAGTGACTCTAAGATAGTATCTATACTTGCTTGATTTTTATACTCCTCACCATCTGGTACGGTGATGACATAAAGTTCTTTGGCACTTATCTTGTTAAGCAAATATCCAAGGTGCAGCCCTGAGACTTTAGGGTTTGTTATGATTGCTACTTTTTTGTCAAAATGAAGCTTAGGAAGAACATCTATAATGATGTTATATGAGTTGTCTATAGTTTTTACAAGGGGGATGTTTACCTGCATTAGATTATTCCAATATTAGTTTATTCTTTTTATAAATAATACTTAAAAAAAACTAATAAACTCCTAAATTTAAAGCTGTACAGGTATAAATATTTGATGATAATCATCTAATTTATGATAAAGTCTTTCACTGTCAGTTGAAAAAAGAGAATAGAACCTACTTTTTGTTAACTTATAGGTAAAAGGTAGGATTTGAAGAAAATCTTTCTTTTGTCTCAAAACTTGTATGGAATTTTCACTATCTTCTATCACTTTAATACTTTTTGAAAAGATGGTTGAAAGATTGTGGAAATGTTCTATCACCTCCTCTTTTTGACCTTGATGTTCATTCGTATAGTTATGTATCTCTATATTAAAGCCCATCTGTTCAGATATATCGTAAATAGTAGCCGATATCTTTTCTAAGTCTTTATTCTCAGATAAAATAACCACGGCTTCCTTGACAGCGGAAAAAGATTTATCTGAGATTTTTAGCACTGGGAGATGTGCTTCATAGAGCATATCTCTTGTTTTAGTGTCTCTAAAAATCTCCTTAGAGACTATGATAAGTCCAATATGAAAATTTTTCATATCATTAAAAAAAGTAAACTCTAAAGGGGCATTATCGTACTTGATGTCAACAATAATATTATTATTTACATACTCTTTTATATGCGACACTATATCTATATTTGATGGATTTACAATTTTTATATAGAGATTATGTTTAAACTTTTTATGGGCAAAAACAGCACGCTTTACCAAGTCTTTTATAGTATATTCATTGATATAGTCCATATCAATATAGAGATACAAGTTTGAGCCAAATGGTTCAGGAAATTGTCCAAGTTCTCTTTTAATAGCACGATATACAGACTTTAGAACACTTGGTTCACCAACAAGAACAAGCAGGTCATTTGGTTGAATCATCCGTCTTCTCGAAGGCATGATAAGTTTTCTATTTCTGTAAATAGCTACTATACGCCAATTTTTCTGTGCTATTGCACCAATATGTCGGTACACAAAAGAACTTCCAAAAGGTACAAGCACCTCCATTATCTCACCCTCTCCTATACCAACATTCTGGGCTATCACAGGGACATTTGGAAGATAATCTAAGAGCCTTGAAGCTATGATTTCATTGGAGTTCATCATCATAGTATCGACATCATCATTTTGTAAATCCCAATTATTTAAAAAGACTACACGGAGATGATTTTTTATAGAACGAATATTTTTAAGTGATTCTAGTGCATCTTGCTTGTCATCCATGGAGATGATAACTTGAACAAAGTCCATTTTTAAAAGATTGGCAAGTTTATAAAAAGAGGTTGGGTCAAACTCATAAAACTTAAAACGAGCAGGAGAGGCATCTTCGTACTCTACCTTTTTCGTTTGCACTACATAATAAATATTTTCTGAAGTATAGGCTTGTATAACTCTTCGGATAAAGTTATCACCAGTAACGCCACCACTTATAATTAGTATTTTTTTCACAGCATCATTTCATTTTTTTCGCGTATTATATCAGTTTTTCAGCTCATTGCACAATTTTAAAAATTGGGCACCATATCTTTCAAATTTCACCTCACCTACCCCATTTACCTCTAGGGCTTCATCTTTTGTGAGAGGAAGTTTATTGGCAAAATCAACAAGTGTCTTATCTGAAAAGACTATATAAGCGGGAACTTCTTCTCTTGAAGATATCTCATATCTTAGTTGTCTAAATCTTTCAAAAATAGAGTCATCAACATCGACAACTTTCTCTTTTTTACGCTCTTTTTTCACACTTTGAAGTTTTATAGAGTCTATAAATACTGAAACTTTGGCTTTAAGTATCTCTAAGCCATGCAAAGTTATCTTGACACTTTTAAATTCTCCAACGACAAGAGCATCTAATTCAAAGAGTCTTTCACTTATAGCTACCCAAGCATCTTTGCTTAAATCGTTTCCAATTCCATAAACAGAAAGTTTCTCATGATGAAATTGATAGATTTTTTGATTTTTAGAACCGCGTAATATATCAACAATATGATTAACGCCAAATTTTTGTTCACACCTGTAAATTGCAGAGAGCATTTTCATGGCATTTTGTTGTATATCTACCATCTCTATATCATCTCTTTTGCAACTATCGCACATATCTCCACATACCTCTATCTCATCGCCAAAATATTTTGCAATTTTTTGATGTCTGCACTCACTTGAATTTGCCAAACTATACATCTTGTTAAGTTTTGAATACATAAGATTTTTATACTCATCATTATCTAAGTCATCAATAAGTCTTCGGCGATTTATCTCGTCTGCTTTTGTGTAAAGAAGTAAGGTTTCAGAAGAAATTCCATCACGACCTGCACGACCTATCTCCTGATAATAATTTTCCATAGTTTTTGGCATACTCATATGGATTACAAAACGAATATTTGATTTATCTATGCCCATCCCAAAAGCGATAGTCGCTACCACTATGTCTATCTCTTCAAATACGAATTTTTTATACACACTATCGCGTACATTACTAGGCAATCCTGCGTGATAAGCTCCGACTTGATAACCCTTAGCCGATAAAAACTCCGCGGTGCTTTCTACATCTTTTCTGCTAAATGCATAGATGATGCCACACTGTTTTTGATGTTTTTGTAGAAAATTTAGAAGTTGATTTCGTCCATTTGATACTCTTTTTTGAGAGTTGATCATCAAGTTGTCTCTAAATGTTTTCCCTCGAAGTTCCACTGCATCATCTAAACGAAGGGAGTGAACAATATCTTCTTGAACTTTATGGGTTGCAGTAGCTGTAAAAGCTGCTATGCAAAGATCTGGAAATCTATGTTTAAGTTGAGACAGATTACGATAATCTGCACGAAATTCATGCCCCCACTCACTGACACAATGTGCTTCATCTATCACAAAAAAGTTTATATTTATTCTTTGCAATAATTCTATAAAGCCATTTGCCCCAAGACGCTCAGGGGCAATATAGAGCAGTTTAATCTCGTTATGTAAAAGTTTCGTAACAATCTCTTGAATCTCTTGAGAGTTTTGAGATGAGTTTATCATCTGAGCTTCTACCCCGTTGTTCCTCAAAGAGGTAACCTGATCTTGCATCAGGGCAATAAGGGGTGAGATAACTATGGTTGTCCCATCCATAACCAAAGAGGGAAGCTGATAACACAAGGACTTGCCACCACCAGTAGGTAAGATAGTAAGAAGATCTTTTTTTTGCAGAATGGCTTCTACTGCATCCTGCTGAAATTCTCGAAAGCTATCATGACCAAAAACTTTTTTTAGAATTTTCTCTACCATTAAAGCCCAAAAACCTTTTGCAAAAATCCTTTTTTAGACTCAGGCTTTTTATATTCAATAACTACACCATCATAGTTAGGGTCGCCATTTTCAAATATGGCTTTTGGAAGTTTTTCAACCTTTTTTCTCGGTTTCTTCTTTTCAATATATCCGCTATCCCTACTTCCTGTAGCTCCATGAGGTATACACATAGTAAATCCTTATATCTTTATCATTTTATGATTATAGCAAAATATAAACCATTTCTCTGTAGTTTCTTAAGAGTGTTATGCAACCAAGTCGGTAAAACAATATATGTTTAAATTTTATACAAAAAATGGCATAATTTGAGAATATATGAGGTAATATAATAAGCTCAATAAAAATAGGAAATACAGCATTGAATATCAAGATAGAAAATTTAGGAATAAAAGCAAAATTAATTTTAATATTTCTTGCAATAAAAGTTATACCAATAATTTTAATTGCATATTTATTTATTGACAATACAGAACAAATTAAACGATATTTTGTAAATATAAATAAAACTACGCTCGAATATGCAGAAAAAAGCATATCAGATGCTATAAACTTATCTGTAAAAGATAGCATAAAAGCATTAGATCAAAAATCACAGGAATCACTTGAAAAGATCTCAGTAATGTTAGCAAATCAGATTGCTGATTTTTTATATGAAAGAGATAAAGACATATTGTTTCTTTCAAAAATAGATTTAAACCAACAAATTCTAGAAAGTTTTTATCAATCCAAAAATAGATCTATCATTGTGCCACCACAATATATTTATGATGATAAAAAAGGCAAATGGATTGCAAAAGAGGTACAAAAGAATGAACAAAATCATATCAAAGCTAATAATAATGACAATAAAAAAAACTTTCATATACAAAATCAAAATTATTTAAAAAGCAAAAACATACCAATATACAAAGAAGTATCATATTTTGATTTAAAAGGTCAAGAGATATACAAAATTTCATCTCTCAATAGTAAAAAGTTAAATATTTCAAAGAAAAAAAATACCTATATAAATAGTGAAAGCTACTTTAAAGATATTCAAAAATTGAAAAAAGGTGAGATATATGTCTCTGACATGATAGGGGAGTATATTGGTTCAAAAGTAATTGGTACTTTTTCAAAAGCTAAAGCAAAAAAGATGGGTATAGAATTTGATCCATCTAAATATGCTTATGCAGGGGTTGAAAATCCTAAAGGTAAAAAATTTAGTGGTATCCTTAGATATATTACCCCTGTGTATAAAAACAATAAAAAGATGGGTTACATATCTGCTGCTTTGGATTTTGAACATATAAAACAGTTTACAAACACAATAAATCCAGTAGATAAAAACATAAAACGACCCATGCCAGATGCAAGTAGTGGGGATTATGCTTTTTTATTGGATTACAAGTACAGAAGTATTGCACATCCAAGAGAATATTTTTTAACAGGTTTTGATAAAGCTACAGGCAAAAGAGTGACCCCTTGGCTTAGTAAAAAGATAGTAGAAGATTTTCAAAAATCTGGTCAAGTAGATATTGATGATTTTTTAAAAACTTATCCTGCTTTTAAAGAACAGTCACTCGCACAAAAGCCAAATATTTTACAACTAAAAAATCTAGGAGAGATCCCACTTAATTGTAAATATCTAAATTTTGCACCACAATGTCAAGGGTGGGCACAAATCATAAATGATGGTGGGTATGGATCATTTATTATACATTGGAGTGGATTATGGAAGCTTGTAACTGCGGCTACTGTACCGTACTATACAGGACAATACGGAGATACTAAAAGGGGCTTTGGTTTTGTAACTATTGGTGCAAATGTTAGTGAATTTCATAAAGCAGCAACACAAATAAAAAAGACTGTAAAACAAATCACTGAACAAGAAACAAGCAGTTTTCAAAAAGCTTTTGATTTGAAGATGGAACAAGTTGGTACTTTTATAAAAAACAGTATAAACCAACAGATCTACATTACCTTGATTTTAATTGTTATTGTGATATTTATAGCCATCTATATAGCAAATTATTTAACAAAACAACTTTTTAGTATAGTTGATGGTACAAAACAGTTTGCCAAAGGTAATCTAGCTTATAAAATTGACATAAAATCAAACGATGAGATAGGAATTTTAGCCCACTCCTTTAACAATATGTCTGAACAAATCAATCAATTTATTGCCGACAATAAAGCACTAATTGAGACACTTGAACAAAAGGTTTTTCAAAGAACAAAAGAATTAGAAGATGCTAAACAAAAAGCTGAGGAGACCACAAAACAAAAATCAGAATTTCTAGCAAATATGTCTCATGAGATAAGAACACCCATGAATGGCATATTGGGTATATTGTATTTAGCTTCTAAAACTGATTCAATCCAAAAACAAAAAAAATATTTACAGCAGATACAGAGTAGTGCAAACTCTCTTCTTGTCATTTTGAATGACATATTGGACTTTTCTAAGATAGAAGCTGGAAAACTTACTATTGAAAATATAGACTTTGATATGCGTTCTCTAAAAGAAGAGATAGAAAATACTGCAAACATCAATGCGGCTTCAAAGGATTTGACTTTTGAAACAATATGTAATTACAATGAGAATAATGATTGTGTAACTTATGGTGATCCTACAAGATTAAAGCAGGTTTTACTAAATTTACTTAACAATGCTATAAAATTTACCCATAAAGGTGGAGTGATTTTACAAATATCATATTTAGACAAGGATATTGTAAGGTTTGAAATCAAAGATACAGGTATTGGACTCACTCAGGAACAAATAGATAAATTATTTCAAGCATTTACTCAAGCAGATGGAAGCACTACTAGAAAATATGGCGGAACAGGACTAGGGCTCTCAATCTCTAAACAACTAGTTGAACTCATGGGTGGAAAAATCTGGCTAGAGAGCGAGCCTAATGTTGGGAGTAATTTTATATTTGAGATACCTTTACCACAAGGTGATGCTTCAAAAATCATAGCTATAAATCAAAAAATACTTGATGAGCTAAAAAGTATACAACAAACTGCAGACAGATCAGATGTAACCAAAGAGATAGAGAGTACACAAAGAGATCAGCTCTTTCATCAATTAAAAGAATCTATCTCTAAAAAAAGAGTAAGGCAAGCTAAACAAATAGTAGAAGAGTTTCATGGTTATCAACTTTCCAATGAAGACAAAGAGTTATTGGTTAAAGTAGAAGAACTTTTAGCTCAACGAAAGTATAAAGGGATTATAAATATATTAAGTGCCTTTGCATAAATAACCCCAACTTCAGAGATTTAAAAAGAGGACTAATGCCTTTTAACGAAGCAGTAGTCCTCTTTTTAAACCTCCCTTCGGGCAATAAGTAAATAACCCTATTGCGTCGTTAGATTTTATTGAATTGGCTACGGCTAGTCCTGCAAAAATCTACCTAGCACTAGAGCTATTTACTTATTGCTGAAGTTGGAGTTATTTATGGAGAGGCACTTATGAACAATAGAGATAAAACAATACTTATAGTAGATGATACAATAGTGAATTTAGATATATTAAGTGAATTACTTTATGAATATGATGTGGTAGAAGCTACAAACGGTGAAGAAGCACTCAGTATTGTTAATGAAGATAAGATAGATTTGATTTTGCTTGATATTATGATGCCAAATATGGATGGATTTGAGGTGTGTCAAAAACTTAAAGAGAATCCACAAACAAAAGATATTCCCATCATATTTATAACAGCAAAAATAGATGAAGCAAGCATTGTAAAAGCTTATGATATTGGCGGAGCTGATTATGTAACCAAACCATTTTTACCAAAAGAGTTACTAGCGAGGGTAAAAAAAGAGTTGCAAATCCAAGATATGATAAGTGAACTAAAATTTCTTGCTTCAACTGATCCTATGACCAAACTTTACAATAGAAGATATTTTTCAACAATATCAGAGCATACACTAGATTTAGTAAAACGAGAGAAAAAGGATTTATCTATAATTATGTTAGATATTGATAAATTTAAAAAGATCAATGATACTCATGGTCATCATATTGGTGATAAAGTCATTATGCACTTAGCAAACAAAATCATAATTTGTAAAAGAAAAAGTGATATTAGTGCAAGATTTGGTGGTGAAGAGTTTGTAATACTGCTTCCAAATACCAATATAAATGGTGCAAAAATAGTAGCAGAGACTTTAAGGAAATCTGTGGAGAATGCTCATCTAGTATATGACATCAACAACAATACTCTTAACTATACGGTTAGCTTAGGTGTATCACAAATCAATTTAAGTAAAAACCAAAATATACAAGACGGACTCGAGCAAGCTGATGAGGCACTCTATCTCGCTAAAAAAACTGGAAGAAACAAAACAATAAGTACGCATTAAGATATATCTCTTTGGAATTTAGAATTAATACTGAAAATTTATTTGGATTTTCAAACTTTTTTTATCCTATAGATAAATTTTAATTTTAACTACGCAGGTATACAAAGTTTACTTTAGTTTTCTTTTTTAGTTTTTTTACATGAAATTATTTGGTTTTTCAAATAAATAATCTTTTAAAAAATTATCTTTATCTTTTTTTGATGAGCTTCACGCCCATCTCTACAT
>Ga0256829_1001449_pt1 | contig 19474 bp, 28 predicted proteins | sample 131447metaG_FD_185979 | JGI IMG/M metagenome (GOLD analysis project Ga0256829, IMG submission 185979) | Hydrothermal vent microbial communities from Lau Basin, Pacific Ocean - 131-447 | ecosystem: Environmental > Aquatic > Marine > Hydrothermal vents | place: Pacific Ocean: Lau Basin | collected...
CGCCCACTAGTCGTCTGATGCGTAGCATCAGACAACAAGCGGGAGAAGAGAACAACCAATGAAAAAGTAAACTTTCTCATCGGCTGTCACTTACCCACGCCCCCGTTAGATGACACAAGGACATACTCAACAAAAGGAATAAGATGTCAACATGTAAGAAAAATCATAGTGTACCCACAACCCAAAAACCTCAAAAAACAACCCAAAAACAACACTAGCAAGTTAAAAAGAGTTGTTATTTCTTATCTCTTCGTTTAGGGCGTTATTTGCTATTTTTAGAATTTTACTATTTTTGGTGGCTCTGTTTAGTTTTCCTAAAATCCATTTTGCTTCACGTATTTTCAGTGTCACAGTGCCATCTTTATTGATTGTATATCTAATGGCTCTTTTGGGTAGCTTTTTTGTTTTTGGGCTTATTTCAGTGAGTTTGGGTCTTGCATACTCTTTGTTGCATCCGTTAAAAAATAGCAGTGTGAGAGCCGATAGCGTTAGGCTTTTTAACATTTGTACTCCTTTGAATTTGTTTTATCTCACCTATGGCCTTAGCCGCTATGCATGATGTATTTTGTTCTATTTCGCTAATCGCGATAGCTCTTGACTGAACTTCTATTTTTCTGCTTTGTTTTTCTACAACAAAGTACAAAATAGAAATAGCAGACACTAGTCCTAGTAGTATAAATATATATGTTCTACTTATCATCTCTCGTCCTCTAGTAGCTTGTTTAGCATTCTTCTGATGAGTTTAAGTATCATTGATAGCACATCGTATTCCTCTGCAAATTTACCAGTTCTTATCGTATATATGTTCCCTATGATTGAGTATACTTCAGATAACAAAATTGCATCTATCATCGCGTAAAACATAGCCGTAGAGTCGATATGTAAAGCTTTAAATCCTAGTGCTAGCACGATAGGAACTAATATCAGAACTGCCTTAGCTATGACCCCTTTAGCCAATCTTCTACTTTTAGGCTTATCTCCCAATGCTAGAGTCTTAGCCCATCCAGTTATGATGTCTATGGTAAGTAATGTAGCCAGGATGCTAAACACTTCCACATCCATTTTTAAATACTGCATGATCCAAATAAATGGTATGTAAAACAAATTTAACCAAATTTTATTTATCATTTCCATAACTCTCCTTTTTATTTTGTAAAACTAACTTTTTTAACATATCCACCACCGTCTACTGTGTGGACAACCTCTGTGACTTGTAAATCTGTCTCTGTCCTATCTGGCAAAATGAGTGTAAGCATAGCTCCAGCGATGACATACGCCGTCGTTGTGAAGCTTCCCTCTATTGTTCCTGCATTCTGCTTCTCTAGTTGGGCTTGTATTTTGAGCTTCGCATCTGCATTATCTCTGTAGCTTCCTTCAAGCACGAGCTTTGGCTCTCCACTCCCTACAATAACAGTAACATCTTTATTCCTCTTGCTATCTCTAAACTTTGCCTCTGCACTTTTGTATATAGTCTTGTAATTGTCTTCTATCTCCAAATCCACCATTTCCTCTATGGTGAGAGTGATTTGAGGCAACTTAGATTTATCTTTTGATGATGCCTTAGGGGCTATGATAATAGTTCCGTTTTTAACGGCGAATGAAGCGTTATATTCCTCTGCCAATGATTTTAAAAATGCTAAATCAGATTGATTGCTTTGTTGCTTTGACTTGATACTAAAATCTTTAATAGAAACTTTACTTTTTAGATCGTTTCTCTTAGCTATCTCCGCTACAAGGGCAAAAAACTGTATATTTTTATAGCTCTTCGTTCTCTTTTGCTTGAAGCTTTTAGAAAAGTCTATAGGAGTAAGCTTGACTTGCATCGTAAAATTACTGTAATCTTCTCTAACTCCAAAGGGGTAAAACTCTCCCATATCATCTACTTCCAAATCGTAACCTAAAAAAAGCTTGATCTTATCTCCCTCTTTAGGAGCTGTAAAAAATTTAGAAAAAGTAATAGTAAGCCCATCCATTTCATTGTCTATCGTATCTACATATCGAAGTGAAATAAGATTATTTTTAAGAAACTCTCCCAAAATATACGAGCCGTCTTTTTGTAACAAAATTCGAGGTCTTCTTACCATAGTGTCACTCTTTTTGTTATGTTAGTAATTCCTGATACTTGAACTTTTTTTACAATAGTAACCACATCTCCAGCATCTAGTAAATCTTTTGAAAGCAGTCCTATGTTCACTTTTAAAAACTCCGTATAGGTGACCAATTTTGTGTTATGATTTTGATGATACAACTCTTCTAATCTCTCTCCATCTTTTGCAACTAAAATACCCACGATAAGACTCCTTGATTGTCTGTACGCGTAAGTGAAATAGTAAAACCTATCTCTAACGCCACTCCGTTTATGAAAATTTTTGAGCCATCTTCTGATATATTTTCCACGATAAATAAGCCTAAATAATCTCCATCTCCGATGAATAAAGGATATGAAAGTTTAAGACTTGCCATAAGGCGAAGTGTGGCTAGTGGGTCTTTGCCTCCCTCTATCGCATTGACTGCCCCTGATATTGTGACACTTTGATTTTGTGTGCCGATAGGCTGATACTCTGTAGTATTTGCTATCTTCTCTATCTTTGCAAACTTGTAGCTCGTATCTCTTTTGATAGATGAAAACTCTCTTTTGCTTGAAGTGAAAGTAAACACGCCCAACATCGCTAAAATATTCTCCATTACTCTATGCTCCTTTGCCGCTTGTCTCTATTTTGAGCGTCCAACATAGCTTTGACTTTATTTGCTATCTCTTGTGGATTATCGCCTTTAATGTGAAATGAAAATGTATTTGCACCCTCGTTGATTATTGTGTTTGCACTGTTTCGTGCAGGCACAATAGTTGGCACAGTAGCCATGGCTTTTTTTTGTGGAAGAACAAAAGAGGTTGCGCTCCTATTGTCCACTTTTGTGTCTCCTCCCATCATGTTGATGGCAAAGTCCGACACCGAGTCCCACGCATCGCCCATCTCACTTGATATGCTAGAACCAATGCTTTTTACTTTTGTAAAAATGCCTGTAACTTTTGCCCACGCGTCCGATAAAAAATTAGTGACTTTATCCCATAAGGGTCTAATTGTATCCATCGGATTCCACGAGATTTGCTCTGTAATGTATTTCCATACGGAGCTGATGATGAGCCACCAACCGTCCAAGGCAGTTGAAAACACTGTGCCTAAGCCATTCCAAATATTTGATACGATAGCCGACGGGTCAAAAGAGACTTCGCCTCTTATAAGACTCATACCAAATTTTACGATCTCCCCCCAGCCGTCCATGGCAGTACTCCAAATGTCACCCATGACACTTAGAGACTCACTTATCGTTCCATCTGGTACCCACGAAAAGATGTTGGACCAACCTTTTACAGTGTAGTTAAATAGACGCGTAAGCCCCTCTATGGAGATAGTAGCTATTTCTATTAGCCCTCTAAGTGCTTGACCGACTGTTGTTCCCCAACCGCTGATGTTATCATTTGGAGTGAAATTAAAAAAAGTTTTTATTTTTAAGCTTACTTTTTTGAACATATCAAACATTGGGGTAAAGGCAGTCTTTATCCTCTTTACAAAAGGATTTAGTACTCCCAGCCCCTTTTGCACTCCATTTACAAATGAACTAAAAGTACTCTCTACTCTGTCCCAATTTTTATAAAGAGCATACCCAGCTACTGCTATAGTCCCAACTACTGCTACTAGTGGGATTGAGAGTGCAAGCATGCCACTAAAAGATAAGCCCAACGTACTTAACCCAAAGCCGACTCCAGCTATTGCTATGCCAACTGTTCCAAGCACGGTAGCAGTCGTTGCAAAAGCCACAGCTCCAGTAGCAATAGTTTGAGCCATCTTCTCGTGTTTGCCTACAAAAGATACTATTTTATTGATAAAATCTCCAAATTGAGTAGAGAGCCAAGACATAGCAGGGGAGAGTTGTTTACCGATGATATAGCCAAAGTTTTCAAATTGATTAGAAAGTTTGCCATACTCTTGACCGTATTCTCTCGCTTGTGCCATTTTTTTAGTGTAGTCTATCCCTTGTTTTTGAGCCTTTTTTAAATTGTTTTCTGCTTTCCTTAATCCATCTGTTTTATCTATTAATGCTAGTATAATTTTAACCGCTTCATCAGAGCCAAATGCTTTTTTGATTGTTCCTATTTCTGTCGCGTTTAAATCTCCAAACTTACTTTTTAATTTCTCCAATATATTAGCCATAGGTAAAAGTTTCCCTTTACTATCTACAAAGCTAAGTCCTAGAGATTTCTGTGCTTTAACCGCTCCAGATAGAAATGCTTTATAAGATGTTGCCCCCTCCGATGCAGTATTAAAGCTACTTTTAGACATACCTAGCACGGCTAAAGTATCAGACAATGACACTCCCATTTTTTTAGAGACTGCCCCAATTGTTGCAAAGCCACTTGCCAAGTCTGCCCCATCTGTACGAAAGCTCTTAACCGCTGCCGAAATCGTAGCAGAAAACTTTGCTCCAAATTCAAAATCAGTATCAAACTCATCTCTAAATATCCCATGCCCCATGGCAAAAACTTTAGCCATTGTGTCTGACGATGCTTTTGTCGCTTTAGCCGTAAGTAGTGCATACCGTGTCATCTCGCCTACACCATCGTTAGTGAGACTCTCTATCCCTGATTTAATGTCATAACTAGCCCCAATAAAATCTTTGGCCACTACTCCACTCCATGTATCCGAGAACGCAATAGCCTTAGCCGTGATAGCTTCCATGCCTTGCGTATCTATGCCTAGAGACATGATGTCCCCTTGCTTTTGAGCCACTTCTGCAAACTTCTGTGTAAAGTCTCCAAAAGAAGCTAGCATCTTAGAGCCGACTCCTGCAGAGACAGTAGAGAGAGCTGCGAGCTTAGTAGTAAAAGATGTCACTCCTTTTTCTGCTCCATGCAAACGATTTGTAAAATGGTCTGCTAAAGTAATGCCTATTCCAAAATTGACTATATTACTCATTTTTCCCTCTCTATAGTTTCTATTGTTCTTTTTAAGTAGTGCTCCCACACATCTACTTGCATACTTCTTTGATCAAGATAGCCAAATCCTAGGTGCGAAGATACTTGCATTATCGCATCTAGTAAGTTCTCCTGGCTACCCATGGCTAGTTTGGGAGTATCGCCTTCAAATCGTTTTGCAAAGACATAAAGTCATCTGGAGACATCTCTTTGAGCTGATTTAGAGGTACCTTTAGCACAACAGCTACTATCGCCACACCAAACCCTATCTGATTAGAGGGAGGACAAAGAGACCCAGCATCTACCATCGTTCCCATCGTGGGAGTATCTAGCTCTATCTCTCTAGCTAAAATATCACCACCGATCTCATACTCTTTACTTAATACTACTTTTACTTTTGACATATTTTTTCCTTATAAATTTGCTCTTGTTTCGTTAAATATATCGACCCCATCTATCACGCAAACAGGCACTGCAGTTGTAGCATCTATCTCTATACGCTTCACCCCATTTACTTGATACACATAGACATCTAAAGCCATCTCTATCTCTGTCTCTACTTTCTCTTCTGTTTTGAGCGTAGGAGCTTTAAGTACTTTTACTCTGCCTCCAAGAGTTACATCCAAAGAGTCATGCTTCACTGTTGTTGTGTCGTTTCGTACTGTTATTTTCGTACTCTTTGCTAACTGTTGAGCCGTTGCTTTGTAAATGGCCTTGTCATCTCCACTTACTTTAATAGTAGCTTTCAAAGCTTCTAGCACAGGGATAGGAGTCTCTCTCTTTACTCCAGTTCCACTCTCTATTGTCTTAAACGATACGTCTGGCAATTGAATGTCTTCAATCACTCCAATATATCTATCTCCCTCTATATACACTGCACTCCCAATGAGCGTGCGTGGGTCTCTTACATCTGCCATCTAATTACCTCCATTTATGATATTAAGCAACACTTTGCTATATTGATCTGTGTAGATCATCTCTATATTTAACTCTCTAATAGACGGCATATTTTGCCACTTAACAGTGAGATAAAACTTCCCAGCAGTAACAGTTGCCAATGTGTTTTTTTTCATATCAAAGTAAATCTCAAAGCCAACAGCTACATTATTGCCTCTTAGCTCTCGCATAAACTCATCTACGCTATCTCGCACATATATGAGTTCGTTTGCCCTTCTGTCTCTAGCCCACTTTGAAGCTTGCATAACAGCAGTAAGTGAAGCATAAAAAGTTCTAACTCTCTCAGCACTCTGCCAGATGGGGTCTATGTCTGTAGTTTCAAAGCCGTAAGTCCTCCAACCCACGTCTTTGACAATCGTACCTATACCTGCGTTTCTAAGTCTTCTAGCTTCACTGTCTTGACCATCTGCATACTCCACAATTCTATCCGTCCCTAAGATGCCAAGCACAGGACGATTAGAAACAGAGTCGGCAAATCCAAAAGGCACTTCACCATCTCCTCTAGCTATCATTCCTGCGATAACAGGCGAAGGTGCTACAGATGTATTGGTAGCAGATGCAGCGTCAAAGTATTTGACATTTGGAGAGTAGATGAGTGCAAAACGTGAGCTAAAGTTTGACGCATAAGCCAATGCCAAAGTCTCTGTTGTTGCTAAATTATCCAAAATAGCCATAGCCCAAAACCTCTCTGCCATAGAGACCATGGCACTAGCCACGGCTAAGTCATAGCTCCACGTGGGTGCTATGATAATATTTGGCTTGTACCCAGTCTCTGCCTCTGCAAATTTGAGTCTATCTATCATAGCAACAACATCTGCTTTGGCATTTGCTCCACTAGTAGCAACGCCCAGGATTATAGGAGAACTAACTCCTTGTTTTTCTATCAGTTCTAGTGCATTTCTAAGCACTCCTGCTCTAGCTCCTGCCACATGAGCTAAAGCCAAAGTAGCAGACCCATAAAAAAATAGTCCTGCCGTTCCCACATCTGTGTCCCCCACCAAAGCTATAGGTGTAGTAGACGCAACTTCTATCGGTCTAGCCGCTTCTACACTAACGCTTCCGTTTATGCCATAGTTCATATCTTCACTCCATCTTTTAATTTTCTGTATCTAAAATAGATCTCTTTAACCTTTGCACTACCATCTTTTACTAGTTTTGCAAACTTCGTTTTAGTAAAAGTAACTGTTTTGTTGTTGACATCTATCCACTCTATATCACCAGTAGCCACACCCAGCTCCACGCTCATAGCACCCAATATCTTCTCATTCATAAAAATGCCATCTATCGTGAAGCCTTCAAGCTCTTTGTCTCTTTGGGCATTTAGCTCTTGTTTTGCATTATCTACTTTTGCTTTTGCTTCAAGTTCTTTTACTTTTGTTTCTATTTCATCATTTGTAATAGGTATATCAAAAACACCATCTTTTGTGATAACTTTTTTATCTGTAAAATTTATAGATAAAACATCTATAAAATTTTCTGTAACAAATTTCTCTATCACTTCAACTTCTAACAGTTCTTTCATTTTAGTCTCCTAATCTTGTAATGGTTATATTAGACACAAGGTTGTCATTCCAGGTGCCATAGCTTCCGTTAAAGTAATTTAGAGAAAAGCTCTCACCAACTAAATATCTTTGTTCTTTTTTTATTAAAGCTCTTACCCAACCTGCGTCTATAGTTGTATGTGGAATGACATATCGCTTATCATCACTAAACTCTAATCTCGTTGAGAATGTTACAATATCTGTGCTTCTCGTAAGCATGTCCACGGTCACCATATACACTCCACTTCTCTTAAAGACAATCGTTTTATTGTCGGTTACGCTAAAGAGTGGATTGTCTGTGTTGATTAAGCTTGTAACAGGAAGTGGTGTTGTGCTATAAGCAAAAGAAGCTGTGGAAGTACTCACTCTATAGTTTTCTGGCTTAACCATATCTCTCCATTTTTCAATGTTTGGAAAAGTTTTAACACTCTCCGTCCCATCAGCGTTGATATAAGTGATAGTTACATCTTTTGCCGAGTCAACTGCAAACTCTTTTAAAAAGCTTATCACCGCCCAAATATTTGTTAGCAAACGATTTATATTTGCATTGATACTATTTAAGTCCATTAACTTACTCCTTGTAGTTTTATACCCTCTAATTTAAGAGTATTTTTTAATATTTGGTTAGCACTTACGCACGTTGCATTTAGTAAGCTTAAATCTTGTTCTGTCTCACTAAAAACCACATACTTGAAATCCAGCAAGCCACTTGCGTTATCGTACACCATCTGTATCTTAAATGTTTGTCTAAGACTTGGCGGAAACGCAAACGGTGGACGAGCCAGCATAAACAAAGTTCCATCATCAAGATACAAACCACATACTCGCGTATAGTCTATGGCTTCTGTAGGAGTCACATCGCACGTAAACTCCACCGTTCTAGCATCTACTTTTTGATATAGGTTTATATCTTGCGTCCTCCAGCCCACTATATCACTTTGCCCTAGATTTGGGTCTAACACTAAGTCTTGATTGCTGAACTTAAAATACTTTGGTTTTACACTTGTGCCACTTGCACTAGCATTAGCCAAAGCATTTATACCGTCAGCTGTAATTATGCTACTTCCTGTTGCCATTTTTATACCTCCCCTAATTTGTTAAACAATTAGCATAAGATGAAGTTTCACCAACCCCACCTGTGGCAAAATTTTGTTGCAACATTTGGACACTGTTGTATCCATCTATCATCTCTGTGCTTACACTCACCTCTCCTACTCCTCCTATGTTGATGTTTACTCTCCTTGTTTCTCTATATGAGAGTTTAATCTCTTCTATAATGCTTCTCACATTTTTATACTCTTCTATCATTCTCGTTAGCGTATCTCGTAACTTTGGTGTAATCTCTTTGTCTTTTGCTATTAAGTCTATCTTGAAGCGAAACGGCTGACCGCCGTAGGAGTACCACTCTTCAATATCTGCTTCTATACCTAAGGAAGAAAAGGCTTTTTTAAAAGCTTTAATGGTTCCTTTGACTTTTTTTAGTTCAATTGAGTTAAAAATCAAAACTCGTTTATCTGCTTCAAGAAAGTCGTTTCTATAAAAGTCCACCGAATAAAAGTCTGCCAATGCATCTAGCAGATGATTTGGGCAGGTTTTTGGATTTAGAGATGCTAGTGCAAAGGTGGGGATTTCTCTCAAGGATTTTGCAAAGATAATTCCACGTAGTTTGTCCATTGCGTGTTCTTTTTGCAAGTAGCTAGGAGGCAAGGTACTTTTATACATAGACAAGTTCCAATGCCACGATCTCTATCACGCTCGTAAGTCCTGTATTTACATTTGATGCAGGTGAATTAAGTGTTACGTCCTCTACACCCTCTACAAATAGCATATCTATTATTTTGCTGATTGAGAGTTTTTGCCCTATCTTAAAGAGTGTACTTCCTACCTTGTTTTTTATAAGAGTATCTACATCTGCTTGAATTATATTTGTTTTTAGTGCTATTTTTGCATTTATTATTACACTTACTTTTGTAGCTTCTTGTAGTGCTATCTTGTCTGTAAGAGGTCTCTGCTCTTCTATGTTTAAAGCTCTTTGCACTCTACTTACAAGCACAGTATCATACTGCGAGGCATAGATCGTAATCTGCACTCCAAAGTTGTTTTCTCTCACGTCCACATCTTTTATTCTGCTATCTGCTTCAAGCGTCTTTTTAATGTACGCATTTTTGGGCCCTGCCGTTGAGAACTCGGCAAACGAAAGCCCAATACGCTCTCTAAGTGCTTCGTCACTCTCTACAGTCGCCCCATTAGCATAGTTAGTTGTTTGTGTAAGTTTTGCCAAATATGGTAAAGTAGTGAGTAGCTCTTCTGTTTTAATAGAAGTACTTTCTATATAGCTATCTAAGACTCCTACTACACTAACAGAAGTACTGTTTGCAGGGAGTATAAAGCTCTCTATGTTTGCATTGGCAGTACCTCCACCCAAGAGAAGAGATGGCACACTAATATCTACATCTTTGGGCGTAGATATAGAAAAAGTGAAATTCGCATAAGGCTTCGAGCCTTGAAGTCTGCTGATGCCAAACATTTGTGCCACATTGTCAAGACCAACACCCACGGCATTCATCCAAATAAATTGATTGAAATTAAAGTTGGTCTCTACTCTAAGCCTAAGTTCTGCTTCACTCCAACTTTGGATAAGTGGCATATAATAGTCACTATCTGAGTCTAGTTTTATGTTAGGGTTAACTTCTGTAAAGAGTGCTACATTTTTAGATATAAGCTCTTCTAGTGTAAGCTCTTTAACTAAGGCTATCATACTACTACTCCTAAGGGCTTGTTGTTTGCTACTATTTGTGCTACAAATTTATCTTCAGTTGCGTCTATTAGCTTTGCTTTTTCTACCAAAATGTTAGGGTCTGATAGCTCTATATCCTCTTTGCAATACTTTGCAAACATCAACATAGTTTCAGGGGACACTCTCTTGTCCCTTAGCAGATAAACCCTAGAACCATAGTTATGGTTCCCTGGTCTTGTGCCTTTGCGTGTTTGCAAGATGCGAACTATCTTCTCTTTAAGCTCCATTTTAAGCCCCGTTGTTCCCATCGCTATCTACTACAGTTCCAGATGCTACGACGTTTACTACACTCATATCCCCACCGATTGATGCGTTGTTAAATACGTTCAAGTCCTCTTCTAGAGTTGCAGTGCCATTTACTGTTAAGTTCCCATCTACTACAAACTCTTGTGTAGTACACTTAACAGTAGAGCCATCTACCGTAAAAGTATTTCCACCGATTTCCAATACCACTGTAGAAGCAGAGCCTCCTAAAGGCTCTTTGTTATCGCTAGAAAAAAGAGACGGAACACAATACGCTTTGTCCATGTCACCATCTTCACTAAAAACAAAGACTTGCTCCCCCACAAGCACAGGCACAAAAAGTTTTACAAAAGTGTTTGCAAGAGATTTGACAGGAACATCATAAAGCTCTGCCCCTTGCACATCTATGTCTACAAGCATTTTGCCTTCTGCTGCTCTTGTCTTACTTACTGTTCCTACTCTAAAGCCGTTGTTCATATTGTCTCTCTTTAAGTTTTGCCCATTATGACAAAACGTAATAGCTTAAATATATAGCACTTTTTTTACTGTAAAAAGTGCTATATATTTTAAACACAAAAAAGCTCTATACTCCAATTAACCAACATAAGGACGTTTGCAGATGATAGCAAGAGTGCAAGAAGAGATGATAAGCAGAGTTTTAGCTCTAGGTGACATAACTTGTCGTCGCTACTACGGCGAACTCTCTAATGCCAAAGAACCTAAGCTAAAAGAGGGAGAGCTTCCACTAGTACTCATAGACTTCATAGGGGACAAACCCAAAGACGCAGGACGTGTCGTCTTGATGTTCAACATCTATATTGTTCATGTATCTTATAGTTCAAACATTCATACTAGAGCCAAAAAGCATCAAGAAGTGTTAGGACTTGTGGAAATAGTAGATAGAGAGTTGTCTTTACCATTTGATACCTCTATAGTTACACTCAAAAATCTTAAAAAAATATATGACGGCATCTCAAGCAAGGGCTACTTAACTGTGTTCATGAGGCAAATAGAACTTGCACACAACCGTCAATACAACAACGTGCAAGTTAATAAAAATTTGTAAACATCAAAAATAAAGGAAATAGATGAAAAAGTACAAACTGTTCGCACTTAAAAATGCCAAAACAAAATGGGTTAAAATCGGAGTGGAGGGAGAGTGGGAGGGGCATAACAATGGCTCGTTTAAAACCACAACTCCCATATTTGAAAAAATGGTAGAAAACTTTGAAAAAAGTAATGTAGATTTGGTAGTAGACTATGAACACTCTACACTAAACGAGCCAAAAGCCATAGCATCTGGGTGGATTAGCAGAAATCCACTAGGGCTAAAGGTGGAAAATGGGGAGCTATGGGCGAAAATTGAGTGGACAAAAGAAGCTCAAAAGCACATAGAAAACAAAGAGTACAAATATCTCTCTCCAGTGTTCATCTTCGACACTACAGACAGAAGTACAGGACAAGGCATCGGTGCTACGCTCCACTCCGTAGCCCTTACAAATACCCCTTTTTTAGAGGAATTAGGGGCAATCCAAAACAAACACACACAAGGAAAAGAAATGTCAAAAGAACTAGAAGCAACAGTAGCCGAACAAAAAAACATCATAACAAATAAAGATGTCCTCATTCAAGAGCTAAAAGGCAAAATAGCAAAACTAGAAGAAGTAGCAGAAGAACAAAAAGAAGCAACAGCTAAAACAGAAGTAGCCACAGCACTAAACAAAGGACTAATCACTAAAAATCAAGAGGCATGGGCGTTAAAATATGCACTATCCGACAAAGAGGGTTTTGGTGAGTATATCAAAAACGCTATTCCTGCTACTGACTTCTCTGGCGAACAATTTGCCAACTCTACTACTCCCCAAAAAGTAGAAAAAATAGATATGGCAAAGGTGTAACAAATGGCTGATTTTAGTAAAACTGAAAACACAAACTACCCTAGAGCTATTGTCTTACATTCTCATCCTCCCGTTACTTCCAATATGCCTTTGGCTATTACGGCTTCGGCTTTAGTAGCAGGAACAGTGTTGAGCCTTGATGCCAGCAATGATTTTGTTCCCTACGATGGCACAGCATCTGCTTCTGCGGTACTGTTAGAAGATGTGCCAGTATCTACTGTGGCTACTACTGCAAAAGTATTAGTCCATGGTGTAGTAGACGCTTCGCTCATTACTCCAAACACACCCGCTACGCTTTTAAGCCTATCTCAAAACAATATCTATAGTTAAAAGGAACATATATGTTAAGAAAAATTATCACATCAGTTGCAGTAGCCCAAGCTCTCAACACCTTGCCCATTTTGGCTACAGAAGTCATGGACGAATTTTATCCACCTGCTATGAGACAAACACACCCATTTGCAGACATTAAAATCTCCGAGCTTCAACGCATAGCTAAGGCAGTGCCAGTTGTGCTAGCAGGAACAACGCCTGTAAACCTAGGCGAGGGAGACAGTTCTCTTACTACTGTCACTCCTCAACCTATTGACATTTTGGACACTATTACACCTAAAGACTTATTAGATGTCAAGTCCATGGACGGCACAACAAGAGAAGCATGGATAAGAGGCAGAGTAGATTATGCAAGACAAACCGTAAGAGCTACTACAGAAGCTTTGGCTATTCAGTCTTTATCTGGTCAAATCTCTTTTCCTATGAAAGTAGGCAATGGAACATTAGATACATACACTGTAAAGTTTGGTACCCCTCTTACTTACACCCCATCTATGTTACTAACCGACCCTAAAATAGACATAGGTCAAGTTTTAGGCATACTTCGCGGTATGGCTAGAACCATCAAAAGAAAAGGTGGAGGCTCTAAAATCGTCTTTAAATGCAGTGAAGATGTGTTTGACCTCATAGTAAATCTCTGTGCAAACATAACAAACTCCTCCATTAGAGTAGAGCTAAAAGAAGATAGTGTGATTATAGCAGGCTATAGCATCTCTGCATTAACCGCAGAGTATTTTGATCCAGCAACAAAAACATACAAAAAAGGAGTAGCCAAAGGCACTATCAAAGCCATAGCAAAAGAGAGCTTTGGCTTTAGATATTTAGCCATTCATGACATTGATGCAGGACTAAAGCCACTACCTCTTTTTGTCAAGCCTATATTGCAAAAAATTCCCTCGGCTTGGGTTATCAATACCAAATCAACCCCTCTACCTATCCCAAATCCTAACGGTATTTGTGATGCAGTGGTTATCTAAAACCACCACCAAACCCCCACACGGTGGTGAAGTGGTAGAGTTGTAAGCAGTGGTAAACAATCGTAAGGTGGGTTTCTAACCCACCTTAAAAGACAAGAAGGCGAAAAAAGTGACAATAACAAACAATGACCTAACAAAAGAGATAGGACAAGAACAACTCCTGGAACTTAGCGATTTAGACGGTGCATACACGCTTAATCAAGCCGTTATAGACGATGCTTGTGCCGATAGTATCTCTTTTATTAGTTCATTCTTTCCTTTGCCAGTAGACCCAACACCTTTGCTTTTAAAAATAGCCGTAGATTTAGCCATCATAAACCTTCGCAAAAAAAATAGGCTAATAAGTGATGATGATAGAGAAAAACAAAAAAGCATAGAGAGCTATTTACTCAAAATGGCAAAAGGTTCTATGCCTACAACACTAAAAGAGCAGCAAACAGGAAGCAAAAGAGACAAAAGTTTTTCTTTTAAAACGAGTAAGAGATTACTTCCAAAAGGACAAAGATGACAAAATCACAAAGAAACAAAGAACTAGCGAAATCTCTATACTTATCTTCAAAATCTGTAGAATTTATAGCAGACATATTGGGTCTGCATGAGAGAACTATCACGAACTACAAAAATGCAGATTTAGAAGCTGGTGATGATTGGGATATGCAAAAGATTGATAAGCATCTCTCAAATGCAAACCGCGACAAAGACTCTCTTTTTGCTGACTTTGTGGGTCTAATGTATGACGAGCTTCAGACCATCAAAGAAGACAAGGAGATAGATACAAAGCAACGCATAGATGCCATATCAAAGCTAGGAGATAGCTTTTCAAAGATGAGACGTATCGCAAACTCTGAAAATCCTGAAGCATACACAAGAACTATCATCAAGAAGACTATCTCTCAAATCATCTCTATCATACAGCCTCATGTATCAGTAGAGTGTCTCAATATCATCATAGAGCAAATAGAAATACATCAAGAGAGACTAGCAGATGTCTCTCTTTAATAAAGAAGAACTATTAGAATTCGCCAAAGAACATAGCACTATAGAAGCCAAAGCCCTAAACCGTAAAGAGTTTTTGGGGTGGCTTCGTGACTTCTCTGAAAATCTAAAAGAGGAGATACGAGACCACGGTTCACTGCTTGCTAAGGAAGAGAGAGATGCACGTTTTGCCAAAGCTCGTGAAGATTTTGACTATTTTCGCCGTACCTATTTTCCTCATTACTTTTCTATAGATGGTACTTCAAAGCTTCAAGATGACCTATCAAGTATCTACTACAAGATACGAGACAAAGCAGGAACAAAGACCCAAGGTGAAAAATTTGCAAACGCAGCACCAAGAGGTTTTGGTAAATCTACCGATGTTTCCCTGGTATTTCCCATTTGGTGCATCGCCTATGACCTCAAACACTTCATTACGATTTTTTCGGATGCCATTGAGCTTACGGAGACGCTCATAGAAGCTATTAAAGCAGAGCTAGAAGAGAACATACAGCTCAAAGCAGATTTTCCTCATGCCATGGGTATGACTAGCAAATGGAAAATAGGAGATTTTGTCTCACAAAACAACATTCGCATAAAAGGCTATGGCTCTGGCAAAAAAGTGCGTGGGGTGAAGCACGGCACTTATAGACCAGACCTAGCTATCATAGATGATTTAGAAAACGATGAAAATGTGCGAAGCCGTAAGCAAAGAGACAAGCTAGAGGAGTGGCTAGACTCTGCCATAGATAACCTCGGTTCTGTGGAAAATCTTTTGGACATTGTCTATATAGGTACGATATTGCATCGTGATAGCGTACTAGCTAGAAAGCTTAAAGTAGGATTTTGGAATCCAAAAATCTATAGAGCCATAGAACGCTACCCTATCAATATGCACCTTTGGGATACCTATGCCACACTCTATAGAAGAGATGGACTAGAAGAGGCAAAGGCTTATTATCTAACAAACAAAGTACAGATGGACGCAGGGGCTATACTCTTGTGGGACGGTGTGCAACTAGAACACCTCATGCAAAAAAGGTCTGCGAACAAAAGAGCCTTTGACAAAGAACAACAAAATAGACCCAATGAAGACAATACGCTTTTTGACTCTGCTACATTTAAAGTCATCTCTCCTACACAAGCCCCTAGTCACTATGATATGCTTATCGCTTATACAGATTTCAAGGGCGATGCAAAGCTAGGAGATTATTCTACTGTGGTAGGAGCTGGGCTTGTGCGAAGCGAACGAAAACTTTATGTGTTTTTGTCTCATCGCGAGAGAGTCAAAGGCAAAAAAGCCGTAGAGATGCTTTTAAAACTACAAAAAACATACCATTTTGACCTCATAGGAGGTGAAACAAACGGTGGCTTTTTTCTCTATAAAGAGTGGTATAAAGAGATGTGCATAGAAAAGGGCATAGATGAGGGTGCTTTGAAGTTTAAAGCCATGACCATAAACAAAGAGGTACGCATAGCAACATTAGAATATCCACTAGATGAAGCTGACATCATCTTTGTGGGTGAGCATAAAGAGTTGTTTAACGAGCTAGACGACTTCCCTGAAAGCGAATTTGATGATATGAGCGATGGACTAGCAGGACTTTACAAAATCTCTCGTTTAGCCAAACGAAAAGGTAAAAAAAGAACACGATTTAACGGACAAAAACAAAATTTTAGGGGAAGAAGATGAGTAGAAGAAGTAGAAGAAAAACGAAGAAGACAGTACTTAAGAAGCAACGTATAACATACAACGTAAAGGCTCTTCAAAAGACTATCGAAAGCATAGCCTACTACTTAGATGCAAGAGACTTTCTGAACGACGATGAAGTACTGAAGATAGAAGCGGACGCTACTTTTATCTCTTCTTTAAGCATACGCAAATCTGCCACACTCAAAAAAGAGATAGTCGTAAACTGCAAAGACGAAGCCGTAGCAAAAGAGTTTAAAAAAATAATCTCATTCACGTTCAAAGAGCAAGCCTTAGATACTCATTTGCAAGGCATAAGCGTATTTGAACTTATTTGGGAACGCAAAAATGGGATTTGGTTCCCCACTCCCAAAGAGCGTGACTATAGAAACTTCGAGCTAAGACCAAACGAACCCCTACGATATATGCTCACAAACGAGTTTGTCCCAAAGCACAAAGCAGTAATAGGACTCTATGGCCCAAAGTTCAATAAACTTCATGGTAAGAGTTTGTATAACGCTCTGTTTTGGCTTATTAAGTTTAAAAATGCGTCTATAGACTTTTGGGTAGAGTATATGCAAAGATTTAGCTCTCCATGGATTGTAGGCACAACAGAAGGAGACAAGGACGAGATGGCTGCTAACTTATACGCCATGTTAGCAGGAGATGTAGCAGTAGTAGAGGACGAAGACAAAGTAGAACTCATCACCCCCAAAATAAAAGGAGATTTCAAGGAGCTAAGCACCTATGCAGACGACCAGATAAGAGAAATACTTTTAGGAGGCAACCTACTAGGAGAGGTAAAAGGTGGCTCTTTAGCAGCGGCTAAGACTCATCAAGATGTGTTACAAAACATCGCCATGATGGACGAGCATATACTTCAATCTCTCATCGACGATATAGTAGAACGCTTTAAAGAGGTCAATAGCTTCACACAAGAACTCTCTATCGAAATAAAAGACAAAGATGCCGAAAATGTAGAGAGAGCCAAACGAGATTTGGATATTTATAATTTCTCTGGTGGGAAATATGTGGCTACCAAAGAGTACATAGAGAAGACTTATGGGATAGAGTTAGAAGAAGTGGAGAATACATCTTCATTTAAAAGTGCGTTAAAAACAGCACCCTACACGTTTTCTGCTACTCAAAAAGAGGAGTTTTTGGAGTCTCAAAATGTTGTTGGAAAAGATTTGCAAAGTATAGAAAAGTCTATGCTTTTACAGATAGAAGATGCGTTTAGCAAAGCCTCATCTTATGATGAAGCATTTGAAGCATTAGAGCAGATATTTACAGAGTTAGATACGGATAAACTAGAAGAACTACTAGCAAATTACATCGCCAATGCAGACATTTTAGGTAAAGCCGAAGTAGAAAGCGAAAACCCAAATGGCTAACCCTACATTTAGTTTCTCTCTTAAACCCAAAGATGCCATAGCCTATCTCAAGCAAAAGGGACTAAAGCAGAGCTTTAACTACAATGAGATAATGCACCAAGCCCACCACAAGAGTTTTACGATAGCAAAGGTCATGCGTAACGATTTACTCCTAGATATACAAAACTCACTCCTTAAAGCACAAGAGGACGGTATCAAGTTTGCAGAGTGGCAAAAGAGAGTGAAGCCCATGCTTATAGACTATGGTTGGTATGGTGCTACTACAGTAACCAACCCCTCCACGGGAGAGATAAAAAACATCTTTGTAGGCTCACGCAGACTAAAAAACATCTTCAATACAAATATGAGAGTAAGCTACTCTATAGCAAGATACCACAAATTAAAAGCGTTACCTTTTTCTAAGTATTGGATGTATGTCTCTATGCTCTTGCCAAACACAAGAGGCACACACAGAGCCAAACACGGCAAAGTATTAGAAAGAAGCGACCCTTGGTGGAGTACGAACTATCCACCCAATGCGTGGGGGTGCAAGTGCAAAGTAAGAGCTTACAGCAAAAAGCAGTTAGAGAAAAAGGGTGTGAAGATAGAAAAAAGTATGGGTGAGGGAATTGCCAAAGAAGATTGGGCTTATGATGTGGGAGCTGGGGCGAAGAAACTAGAGGGATTAAGAAACGATGGCATAGACAAACTGCCCAAAGCTCTTAGAGCTGTAGCAAGAGAAGAGCTGAAGATAGAAGCACTCTATAGCAAAGCCATAGCCCATGCTCCTTTAGCACTTCAAACGTATCTTTTTAAAAATCGTCCTAAGATTAAAACCAATCAAAACATTAGTACTCCAGCGACTTATCTCATCGCCCAAAAAGAGTTACTCTTTAGAGAAGAGGCAAGTATCATCACAGTGCGTCACGAGCTAGGTCATCATGTGGATAATCTGCAAGGTTTTTCTTCTGTAGAAAAATTAAAATCTCTTAAAGTAGACCAACTGGAGATGCTCAAGTCAAAATACAAAGATAAGATAGTTACCATGCTCAAAGCTAATGAAGAGGCATATATTCATGACCTCTTTTATCTAAATTCAAAAGGCAAATTTGGCATAGAGACCAGAGACATTCCCAAAAAGAAATTATTTGACCTACAAGCCAAAGAGACCTTTGCCAATATTTTTGAGATTTTATTGAGTGGAAACAAAGAGAGACTGGCTATCGTTAAAAATTACTTTCCAAATGCTTTTGCTATAATAGAAAAAATATTAAAGGAGCTGTGATGTGGGGAAGGTTTTACAAGAAGCTAGATAAAGAGTATAGTAAAAAGTTTAAAGATACTTTTGCGTTGAAGTTTTATCATGTAAACAATGAAAAAAAGTTTTATAGACTTTTAAAACAAGCATTAGAGAGAGGAAGCGTAGTGACTGATGAAGAGTTAATAGAGTTGGTAGGAGAAGATATATATAAATATGCAAGAGAGACTCAACACCTCGTTGAGGGCGTGGACTATTTCTAATGGCAGATGATTTCATAGAACTAGACATAAACGACAAGAGGCTAAACAAGCTCCTAAAAGAGCTTAGAGCCAAAGGGCAAGACTTCTCACCTCTTACAGCAGGGATAGCAGAGTATCTACTTAATCAATAATAGTTATCGGAGTAAATAATTATATCTTTTAATAATAATATTTATATCTAAAAGTAATAATTTGTC
>Ga0256829_1001450_pt1 | contig 19456 bp, 21 predicted proteins | sample 131447metaG_FD_185979 | JGI IMG/M metagenome (GOLD analysis project Ga0256829, IMG submission 185979) | Hydrothermal vent microbial communities from Lau Basin, Pacific Ocean - 131-447 | ecosystem: Environmental > Aquatic > Marine > Hydrothermal vents | place: Pacific Ocean: Lau Basin | collected...
TCGTTGATGTACATATACTGCTCAACAAGGTAGTCCATATCAAAATTTGTCGAAAACTTTCCAAATACCTGCATACTTATTAACCCTTTTAATTTTGCGAATTATATCCTAAAATTTCTTGGGATTTTATTTTTAAGCGTAATAATTTTTCTTTTAAAAATAGACTAAAAAACTTCAATAAACTAACATTTTGGGTGTTTATTTATTGTTTAGTATCCACTGTTTTTGTGCTATAATGTTCGTTGAATAAAAAGTTATCCTATAAAAGGACAAAGCCTTCATGAAATTAAATAAATTGTACACAAAATACTATTTCAAATTTAGTAAAAAAAATATGATTAACTTGAGTGATAAATATAAAGAAAACACAACTATCCATTTTAAATTATTTATTTTTTATGCTAGTTTTGCATTTTTGCTAATGATGTCAGCAGAAAGCTATAAAACTGATAGCCTAAATACACAAAGTGGTTTTTTAGTTATTGCAATTGCCGCGACGACATTAAGTGTTTTATATTTGAAAAGATTTAAAAAAGCCTTAAAAGACAATTTTGTAATTTATCACGATTTATCTGAAAAAGACACTATAAATTATATTTATTATGATTTATTAGGAGAACTTAAAGATGACAAAGACTTTATAAACCATAGAGATAAATTAATAGAAATTGCTGATTTAGAAATAGAAAACGAAAAAAATTCTTACTTACAAAGTCCTATAACAGTATTATCAATTTCTTTTATAATGGCAATATTTGTTAATAAAATAACAGCAGATAAAGGACTCACAGCAATAACTTTAAGTTTAATTGTTTTGTTGATGATTACAGGTTTGTTTTTTTACTATTTGTATTTTGAGTCAAAATCTCATAAAATGAGTAATCATATAGAGTTTAAACGTTTTATGTTAAATTCTAAGTATCAAGCTGAATTAACATGACAACAAAATGCAGGAGTGCAATAGTTTTCCCGTTAGGGTAAACTATTGCGCTCCTTAAACGTTGTTTTGCAAAACAATTCACTAAAAAATGGATTTAACAATCAATGAATGAAATTACTAAAAAAACTAAATTTGAGCTGTACAAAACTCTCATAAAAGAAAAAAATCTTATTTTTGATCCAACAGGTGAAAAATGGATACTATTTTTAAATAGTATTTGGGATTTAAGAACAATGCCATCAGAAGATCAGAGATACACTAATGCGTATGACGACGTAGTTCAACATACAGTGAACAATGATGATTGGAAATTGGACGAATTGTTTTTAGAGCGTTTAAAATTATTAGAAGACAATAATACTTACATAAAATTTCTAGAAAGTATCGTTCATCCAAATTTTAGAGAAAATGAGGATGATATTGTTAAATTTGTCTTACTAATCAATTCTTATATTGAAGATGAAAACTTAATCCTCACTATGGTCAGTTATGATGAGAATTCTCTACCTATTTACAATATTATTAAGAAGGAGAATAGTCTACCATACAGCGATCTTTTAAAAAATACAATTCCTTTTTACGTAATTAAGGAACCAAGTGGGCCTTCAAACCAGGTGCGTAGTCATTCTAGGCCAGAGAAAGCACCATGTTTTATTCTTGTCTTTAATAATAGATGGAACGATTATGGATATAGTACAGATTTTTCGCTTTTTTACTACTCGGATAATACAATAGCCGATGATCAAGTAGAAAACTTTGGAAGTATAAAAATTACACATAGTACCACTGATGTTATTGATGCAATACCTAATAATTTTTTAGAATTGGATGAAAAGTTTTGTTCATTAGGGCAAACTTATGAGTTTTACGAAACCTTAAAAGCATCTACCGGAAAATACTTTGAGAGTGTGTTATATGCTTTAAAAGATGCTGCATTTTTTTCAGATATATATGAGAAATTTGAAAAAAATGAGATATTCAATACATCTTTAATACGATACGATGAACCTGAGCAACTGCTAAGATCGGTTAAATACAAGCTGTATGGATTTGACTTGAGTAACCTATATAGCTTTAAATATACTTTTCGGCCAAAATATTCTAATGAGTCTGAAGATATTGACTTTAACTTTAACAATAATCATGAATTTCCTAACCGTATTTTTGCAATTATTGGAAAAAATGGAACTGGAAAGACCCAATTAATAACATCATTACCGATAGAGATTGCTAAAAAAGAAAGTACTAAATTTATTCCAAGAACACCAATGTTCAGTAAAGTAATTGCAGTGTCTTATAGTGTATTTGATAACTTTGAAATTCCAAAAAGCACTGCTTCATTTAACTATGTTTATTGTGGTTTATTAAATGAAAAACATGAACTGCTTACTGAACGCCAACAACTCCTACGTTTTCATAATACTTGGCAAAAAATAGAAGAACTTGAACGTCTAGAAAAATGGAGAAGAATTTTAGGTAATTTTATTGAAGCGGATATTTTAGATAAGTTTATCATTGAAGAACGTACGAATTTAGATGATGTTATTATTAAAGTTGATAGATTTGAATTCAATAAAATAAAAAATCATTTAAGTTCAGGGCAGAATGTATTACTATATATAATTTCTGAAATTATCGCAAACATTCGAAGAGATTCATTATTGTTATTTGATGAACCTGAAACACACTTACATCCAAATGCGATATCGCAACTAATGAATGTGATATATGAAGTTGTGCATGAATTTGAATCATACTGTATCATCACCACGCATTCTCCTTTAATTGTGCAAGAATTATTATCAAAAAATGTTCGAATAATAGAGAGGCATGAAGATACGGTAACAGTACGTCAAATAAATATTGAATCATTTGGACAGAACTTAACAACACTTACAGAGGAAGTTTTTGGAAATAAAGAAGTAGGAAAGCAGTACAAAAAAATAGTTGACAGGATGGCATCAGAAGGAAAAACATATAAAGATATCATTTCAATTTTAGAAACTGAAGATTTTCCTCTTAGTATTAATGTACGTTTATATATTGAGAGCAAAACAGTATAAAATGAAAAATATAGTTCCTTATAATGAAAATACTTTTGATTTTCACAAAAAAGTAATTTCTAAAAAACGAAATCCTAATACCGATCCAAACTATAAAACAATGGTTTTATCCTATAATGACGCTATTCAAGCGGCATTTACCAGTTATGATGAAAAATTTATCGACAATCAATTGGAAGAAATTCAGCGCATTGGATATACGGGAGTTGATAAAGAAAGATTACTAAAATTATACAGTTATAAAGCGAAAATATTTCAAAAATTAAAAGTTAAAATGACTACAAGAGGTGATAATATTATAGATAATATATGTCAGAACTGTACTATTAGTGAAGTAAATTCTTTTGATTATATATTGCCGAAAGATGAATTTTGTGAATTTGTAGTTCATCCTAAAAACCTATTTCCTAGTTGCACTAAATGCAATAGCTATAAAAACGCTGCCTGGCTAGAAGACGGAAGACGTTTATTTTTGAATTTATACACTGACATCCTCCCTAGTGAACAATATCTATTTGTAGAGATAGAAATTGAAGATGATGATTTGAAATTAACGTATTCCATTGACAATAGAAATAATATAACAGTGGATCTCTTTAATATTATAAATACGCATTATGAGAAATTACATCTTTGCCAGAGGTTTAAAGAAAATAGTGATGTTGTTGTATCTGAATTAGAGATTGAAATTAATAAATATAAATTAGATATACCTATCAATAGAATTAAAGAAATTGTCCAAGATGAATGTATTGCTCAAAAAGAACTTTTAGGCCATAACTATTGGAAAGCAATTTTAAAGCTAGCTCTTATTAATAATGAAAAATACATGAGTAGATTTAATTGAAATGCTACAAAAAGACAACAAGACCTCGCACCGAACAGCTAAGCTGTCGGTGAAGTTGAAGTCAAACGTTAAACTAAAAGTCCCATCTCTGTGAGTACATTTCCACTTTTGATTTGCAAAGACGAAAGTATGGAAAAATTATAGTGCATTGACACTAAAACAAATAAATGATATACTTTGGATATACAAAAAGAGGAGAATATTATGACAGCAACTATTTCAAGTTGGGGTAATTCTCAGGGTGTAAGATTTCCAAAAAATGTTATGAAAGAACTTCATTTGTCAATTGGCGATAAGGTAAAAGTTTTAGTAGAAAATCAAAAAATCGTGTTAGAACCAGTAGATAAATCACGGGAAAAATATGACATTAATGAATTGGTCAAGCAGTTGCCAGATGATTATACAACTTATGAAGAGTTTGATAATAAAATGGGAAGAGAAGAGTGGTAAAATATATACCTGAGCAGGGAGATATAGTGGCTCTCAGTTTTGATCCACAAAGTGGTCATGAGCAAAAGGGAAGAAGACCTGCTATTATCATTAGCAATAAAGTCTTTAACCAGCATCTAGGTCTTGCTTTTGCATGCCCAATAACAAATACCAAGAGAGATTTTCCATTTCATATTAAAGTTGAGAGTGAAAACATCACTGGTTTTATTATGACTGAACAACTAAAGTCAATAGATTATAATTCAAGAAATATAAAATTTATTGAAAAAGCAGACCAGAAAACAGTCAATAAAATACTGGGCATTATTGATAGTATAATTCAGTAGAAAGAAGTTTTTTTGAAGAAATTCGTATGAAGCACCCTTTTAAACCTTTCATAATCAAAAACTCGACAAATATGATCGTGGGAAGCCTGCCGCCTGAGGGGAGTGCATTTTACTATTCCAACAGCCCAAATAACAGAATGTGGGATCTGTTGCGCTCAATTCAAAAAGATTTGGATGTTTTGCCTAAAAATGGCTATAAGTTAAGCGTGGAAGAGAAAAAAGAGATTTTACAAGAACTAAAGCTCTCGATGATAGATATCATTTTAGAGTATGAGCGAAAAGAAGACTCCTCTAAAGATAGCGATATCATCCCGCTAAAATATAACAATATTGCAGATATTATTGCGCATACGTCAATAGTCAATTTGCTCTTTGTCTATAAAAGTGCTCTGGAATGGTTTTTGGACTCTTTACAACAAAAAACTCCGATAGCTAAAAAAGAGTATGGAAGAATTTGTAGCGTACATTTAAATGGGAAAAGCATAAACTGTATTTTATTACCAAATCCTCTCAGCCGTGGAAAAAAAGGAGAAACTTTGGAAGTGAAAAGAGCGATATATGAGAAATGGATAAGAACATAAGATATAATTACGCATGGCATATAATTTAAAAGACAAACTTGTAGTAGCGGTAAGTTCACGCGCGCTTTTTGACCTTGAAGATGAGAACAGGGTGTTTGAAGAGCGTGGGCTTGATGAGTACTACAAGTACCAGCTTGAAAAAGAGAATGAACCCCTCAAAAAAGGGACTGGTTTTCGACTTATCGAGAACCTGCTCAAGATTAATGATTACTTTAGTGAGTCTGAGAAGCAGGTAGAGGTCATCATTCTCTCCAAAAATAACGCAGGTACGAGTCTTCGTATTAGCAGTGCTATAGACACCTACAAGCTCGACATTCAAAGAAGCGGCTGGACAAGCGGGAGAAATACCTCTACTTATCTCAAAGCCTTTGAGGTAGATCTCTTTTTGAGTGCAGATGACAATGATGTGCTAAACGCAATAGAAAATGGCGTAGCCGCAGCAAAAATACTCCCATCAGAACAAGACATACACACCTCACTTGGTAATCAGGTGCGCATTGCGTTTGATGGTGATGCAGTGCTTTTTAGCGAAGAGTCAGAAATCATCTACAAAGAAAAGGGCTTAGAAGCCTTTTTGGAACATGAAAAATCAAACAGAGACAACCCTTTAGAAAAAGGTCCATTTGCAAAACTGCTTTTGACCATTGCAAACATACAAAACAAGTTTAAAGACAAAGAGTCTCCAATCCGCACGGCACTTGTAACAGCTCGCAGCGCTCCTGCGCATGAGAGGGTCATAAAAACACTCAATGTTTGGGGTGTGAGAATTGATGAGGCATTTTTTCTCGGCGGCAGCGAAAAGCAGGAGATTTTAAAAGCATTTGGTGCAGATATATTTTTTGATGATCAAGATGTGCACTTGAACCTCTCAGCCGATGTTGTACCTTCAGCAAAAGTGATACAAAAAAGCATTACAGAGTTTGAAAAATGATATATGCCGTTTTTTTCATCTTCACTTTTTTCATCTTATTTTTTGCTTTTTATCAGTGGCAACATTTGATGATATTCACACCGGTACATGTCAAAGATCGTTCTTTATGTGAGGCTTGTGAGTACTTGAGTATTCATACTGATGATGGTGTGGAGCTTGAGGGAATTGTCTATGAACCTGTAAACGCAGTGGCAACATTACTTATTTTTGTCGGTCGCTCTCATGATGCTGTGGCATTGATGCGTAAGCTCTCTGAATGTTATCCAGATCTGCGACTTATTACGTTTAACTATCGTGGTTATGGAAAAAGCGGCGGAAAGGTAAGTGAGAAACATTTGCTGAGTGATGGAGTGAAAATTGCCCAGCTTGTTCAAAAACATTATGGCGATTTTTATCTTTTGGGTTTTTCACTCGGCTCTAATGTCGCTGCGTTTATAGCAAGTAAGCAAAAAGTAAAAGCACTCTTTTTGGTCGGGGCTTTTGACTCCATTGTATCCCTCTCCAAGACAAAGTACCCAAAACTTTGCTGCGCTTCACAGATAGTGCGTTACAAATTACCAACCGAGAGTTATGTAAAAAATGTGGATGCTCCAACATATCTCTTTGCAAGTAGAGATGATGAAACGGTTTTCATAGAAAATACAAGAAAATTAAGAGATGCTGTGAAGCATCTGCAACTCTATCAGGAGTTTGAAGGCATCAGCCATCGAGATATTTTATGGGAGCCAGAAGTGTGCAATACAATCAATAAGGTAATAAAAAATGGATAAAATCTTTCAACTAATGTTCTACATCTGTTTAGTGAGCATTGAGTATCTTGCAACAACAACACAGGAGATAAAACCGCTTGAACATACTTGGGACAAAGCGAACCATTTTATTGCATTTATGACGCTCTATGTGCTGCTTTCACTTGCATACAAACATTTGAGTATTGTTATGAAAATCACACTTCTTCTGGCCTTTGGAATGCAAATAGAGATAGTACAGTCATTTATCCCCGGGCGGGATTTTTCAGGTTTTGATGTGGTAGCGGACAGTGTGGGAATTACTATAGGTATAGTAGTTTATTATCTGTATGAAAAGTACAGAAGAAGCACTACAAAAGCTTCTTCATAAGTTCGATGTGGTAACTCTCTTGGTAGTTGATGAAGTCGAAGAATTTTGAGAGCTGCTCATCTTTGATGGCATCACTGAGTTCCTTACACATCTCTTTTGCTGCTTCCTCTTCAGCTATGCCGTCTTTGACGAATTTATCTAAATCTTTTACGACATAGGTCATCTCATGAAGTTCACGCGGCAGTGCTAAGATGCCGAGTTTTGCCATCATATTTCCAAATGATTTCAAGTGAAAGTGTGACTCATCTACAAGGTCTTGAAAGACATTGAAATGCAAAGCATTCTCTGTGCGTGCCTGCATATAGGCATAGATGAGAATAAGCTCATACTCTTTGTAGGACTCTTCAAATAAAAAGAGTGTGAGCGCATCTATTTGAGACTGTTCAAGGTTTTTGTCTTCCCACTCTCTTTTCATATTAAACGCAGTGATTTTCTTGTTATTTTCCTCTTTTGCCAATACTTGTGAGAGATATTCCAAAAGGTAAGCATCATCTGTCTTTATACGCTCACCCAAAATAGTCTCAGGGTAAAAAGCTTCAAAGGCTTTTAGCTCTTCTTTTAAAGCTTCAACGATTTCAAAAACAGTGCTGCGTTTGAGCAGTGTCATATCTCTGTCGTAGTTGTAGTCTCCACCATTTTCAAGAGCACTCTCTCCAAGCCACTTCATATGACGAAAAGCGATCTGTGAAAAGTCGTAAAGACGGGATTTAATCGCTTCATCATTGATTGCAAATGATGCAAAGAGGATGGAGAGCCAAAGCTCATGCTTTTTTTGGTAGGTTTTATTCATTTTCTGCCTCCTCTTGTGGTACTTCACAGCTCTCTTTCATCTTAAGAACATGCAACTCTTCATCAGCACCTTTTTCTTTGTTCTCTATATTTTTCAGTGAAGCTACAAACGCAGTGAAGACAATGTCAGCACAGACTTGCTGTTGTGCTGAGAGTTTGCCGAGTTTTTCATGCATTTTGCCTACTGCACCTTGAGCATATTGTATATCGTTACCAATTATCATATCGGTAAACATAGAACCGATGACCACTGTGTCTTGACATCCGTTTGTTGCAAATTTCGTATCTGTTATGGTTTCATTGTCGAGGTTTGTGTAGAAGACTACATACTCATTTGTCTTCTCATCCATTGCCACACCGACACCATCTGCACCATCAATTTTTCCATAGTTTTTAGGGTACATAAGGTGTTCGAGTGTCTGCGGGTTCATGCCTTCAGGCATTTTTACATCTTCAAACATAGTTCTCTCTTTTTTGCGTAAGTGTAACAAAAAAGAGTAAAACTATTATTGAAATTAGTCATCTTCTACAGGGACAAATACCTCTTTAGGGTCACCACAATCTGGACAAACCCAATCATCTGGCAAATCTTCAAATTCAGTTCCGGGCGCTATACCATTTTCTTCATCACCGACAGCTGGGTCGTATATATAGTCACAAGTTGTACATCTGTATTTACGCATGATAGATCCTTTAAGTATTGAAATTACTTATATTGTATCATAAAAGGTGTCAATATTTTATTTTTGCAAGGTAGAGACCGTTTGGAGGTGCAGGGCGGACTTTATGCTCTTTTACTTTGGTGAGTTTCTCTTCTATTTGCGCTGCGTTTAGCTCTAAGAGTGCCCCCACCATCAGGCGAATCTGGCTGCGTAAAAAGCCGTTTGCCTCAAAGTAGAGCACATAATGCCCCTTGTGTTTGTAGGCAAAAGCTTTGTAGATAATACGCTCGGTAGAAGAGACCTCACTGCCTGTTTTCATAAAGCCTGAAAAGTCGTGTCTGCCCTCAAAAAGTCCAATGTTCTCAAATACGCTTTGCATATCTATAGTGGGAAGAAATGTAACAAAGTATGCTTCAAAAGGGTTACTTTGGCACGTTTTAATGATGTAACGGTAAACTCTTCTTTTTGCACTGTAACGTGCATGAAATGTATCATCTACAGGCTTAATGCTTCTAACCATGATGGAAGAGGGGAGCATTTTGTTCATCGTGCGCTGTAGTTTTTTTAAATCAGACCAATACTCGGGGAGTGTAATATGACAGACCTGTCCGGTCGCATGTACACCTTTGTCTGTGCGTCCGCTTGCGACTATTTTCTCTTTGATTCCTAATGCTTGAAATACCTGCGTCACATTGCCTAAAATGGTATTATTACTCTCTCGCTGCGTTTGAGAACCAAGAAAATGTGTGCCATTATAGGCAAGAGTGAATGCTACTTTCATCAGAATTTGTTGACGATAGTTTTACGGTATATGAAGTAGGTCACAATCAGCCACGTAAGGGCAACGGCCGGAATGGTATAGAACTGTAACAGATTTTGCAGCCCAACAGTAAAACCATAGTAGAGTGCTATGGAGAGAAAAAGATAGAGATAGACACGTGATTTTTGGTGTCTGACCTGAACTACGCCAATGGCAACGACAATAAAGAGACTAATAAGTGGAAAAAGACTCAAAAGAGTGTCAGTAATAAACATATGTACTTTGTTTTTATGTCTGTCCTTTGAAAGCCAATAATCAAGTGGTTTTCTGTATGGGTGCAGATGTGTTTTCATTGTATCATTGATCATCATCGTTTTAAAGTTCACCTGTGAGAGCTTTTGTGTAGAGTAGCTGTACCCTTCGCCGTCTGTAAGTTTCAGCCGAAGAATACCGGAGTCGTTGATAATCTGTGCTTTTTGTGCGGAGATGAGGATCTCCTCTTTTCCTGTTTTATTGAACAAAAAGACCTTGTAGTAAGTCCCGTCATCTTTTTTTCCACCAAGGTAGAGCAGCCAGTCTCCAAAACTATTTCCAAATTCACTCGCTGCAAGGTTGAACTTTGCTTCACTTTTTTTGTAGGAGACGAAGTTACTTGAGAGTACGGTAGCGTGTGGAAAAAGAATGAAAAAGTCAAAAGCTAAAACAACACTGAGTAAAAGAGCAGGTTTCATCAAGGTTTTGATGAGAAATTTCGGTTTTATTCCAAGTGCAAAGAGTACGATGATCTCATTGTCATTTGAGAGTTTAAAGAGAGCAAGTGTGGCTGCAATGAAAAATGTGACCGGCAGTGTATAAAATAAAATCTCAGGCAGTACAAAAATATATAGCTTGGTCATTTCCCAAATACTCAGCTGAATGACAGCCGTATAGGTTGCAAGCTTGATGAGAAAAATAACCGAAGCTATGGCAAAAAGCGGTAAAAATATGGAAAGAAACAGTGACGAGAGGTTTCTTAGTATATATTTTTGAAGTCTGTCCATACGTACTATTTCCTAGTAGTTTGCATTGATATAGTTCATAATAGGAGTATCAAACATATAGACTATGAATGTTGCCATTGCTAAAAAAGGTACGAAGGGGACGCGTTGTTCCTCTTTTGATTTTTTCATCACCACAAGCATTACAGGCATTGCCAAAAGAGCGGAGAGAAAGATGGCAACGAGTCCGAGTTTTACGCCTAAAAGTGCTCCCATGGTCGCCGCTACCATGATGTCGCCTTCACCCATCGCTTCTATGAACGGGGTTCTGTCAAAGTGCTTGTTCCATGATGTTTTTGTCTTTATACCCGCTCTGTAAACAGAAGATGTCAGGTAGTATGAGAGTGCGAAACGCAGTAGGGTGAAACCACCGGCAAAGAGCAGGGCATTTTGAAAGTTCTCAAAAAGTCTAGTGATGCTCCATGCTCCAAAAATGGCAAAAAAGATAGCGAGGAGATTTAATGAATCAGGAATCATTTTGTATTTTAAATCTATTACGGAGAGGGCTAAAAGCATTAAAAAACTCATAGCTACAAAAAAGAGTGGAACGGATAGGGAGTACTTGTAGGCAAGTGCCATAAAAATAAGTCCTGAAAGGAGTTCTATCAAAGGGTATTGCACAGAGATTTTATTTTCACAATAAGCGCATTTTCCTCGCAAAAATATCCATGACAGCAGAGGAATGTTATGCCATGGTTTGAGTTTATTTCCACACGAAGTACAGTGCGAAGCACCAAAGACAACGCTCTCATCTTTTGGAATACGTAAAATCACGACATTTAAAAAGGAGCCAAAGACTATGCCAAAAAGAAAGGCTATAAGGAGTTCCACTATTTCAATCCTCCAAATCGGCGTTCGCGTTTTGTAAACTCTTTGACGATTTTTTCAAGATCTCTGGAAGAGAAATCAGGCCAGAGCTTGTCTATGAAAAAGAGCTCTGCATAGGCTGCCTGCCAGAGTAGAAAGTTTGAGACTCTTTTGTCTCCACCCGTACGGATGAGAATATCGACATCCTCTTTGCAATCAAGTGCATTGGAGAGCATCTCGTTTGTAATCTCTTTTTGGGATTTTTTAAGTGAGTTTACTGCGCGTAAAATCTCATCTTGTGCGCCATAATTGAGTGCCAAACTCTGTACAAGTCCATCACAGTGGGCAGTTTTTTCCTCTACCATTTTGATGGTCTTTTGCAGAGACTTTGAAAAGGCACGGATGTCACCGATGGGCTCGAACTTGACATTGTTCTCAAGGTAAGAAGGGAGTTCATCTTTGAGATATTTCTCGAGTAGTTTCATCAAAAATTCCACTTCCAAACGTGGTCTTTTCCAGTTCTCTGTAGAAAAAGCGTAGAGTGTGAGCCGCTCTATTGCTTCATTGTTGGAACAGTAAGTTGTTATCTCTTTAACGACCTTTGCACCAGCTTCGTGCCCTTTGACACGTTTTTTGCCTTGCATCTCTGCCCATCTGCCGTTGCCATCCATAATGATCGCTATATGTTTTGCTTGATTCATAATAACTACTCAGAAAGCTTTTTTGCGTGAGAGATAATACGAAATGAGAGTGTGAGCTTGTCACCTTGCATCAAGAGGATCTTTTTGTCTTTTGTGATGAACTCTATTTCGTTCGTATCACTTCCAAAACTTGAGGAGTTTTTCAGCAGATTCAAACAGACTGCATCAAGATTTTTGTTTTGAAGCATATTCTCTGCGTTTGTCTGCGCATTTGTTGCATCCATCTCTGCTTTAAAACCGACAACAGTGATGCCCTCTTTATCAATAGAGCTTAAAATATCGATGTTTTTCTTGAGTGCAAGATCCCAATTTTCACCCAGAGACTCTTTTTTGAGTTTTCCATCTTGTGGAAATGCCGGAACATAATCACTCACGGCTGCTGCCATGAAAAGAAAAGGCCTTTTTTGAATGATATGTATATGCTCATCTCTGACAAGGGTCGGTTTTGAGAGTTTGCCTTTTTTGGCGATGCGTATGGAGTCTGTAAGATACTCAAGCATCTCGGCAGAGTCCTGGACATCTATTTTGTGCATATTTTGCGGCAGGTCAGTATCAAATCGTGTAGCGATGAGATTGACATCTGCTCCTTTTAAGTAGAGGGCAGTTGCAAGCGCTGAAGCCATTTTCCCACTTGAAAAGTTGGAAATGTAGCGCACTTCGTCTATTTTTTCTATTGTTCCACCGCCTGTGACGATAACACGTCTGTCTGCCCAGTACTCCTCTTTAAGTAATTCTCTTGCACTTTGGTAGAAGATGTCAAGTGGCTCTGCCATTGCTCCGTTTCCAACTGTTTTGCAGGCTAGCTCTTTTGTTTGTGTATCGAGAATAGTATAGTTTGCAATACCGAGCATCTTAAGGTTGGCCTGAGTGATGGGATTTTCAAGCATATTGGTGTTGGCAGAGGGTGCGAGGATCTTCATACCACTAAAGGCAAGAGCACACTGAAGCATTATGTTGTCGGCTATTGCGTTTGCAAGCTTTGCAATGGTATTTGCCGATGCAGGAGCAAGGACCATCAAATCCGCCCACTCTGTGATTTTTATATGGTTATGCTCATCTGCCCATGATTCGTTCGTATCATCGAGCACTTGATTTGAGGAAAGTGTCTCAAATGTAAGGGGTGCTATAAACTTTTTGGCTGCAGGAGTCATGACTACTTTGACTTCAGCTCCCGCTTTTACAAATTCGCGTATAAGTTCAAGAGATTTATAAACGGCGATGGAACCTGTCACAGCAAGAAGAATTTTTTTGTCTTTAAGTAAAGTAGTAGGTATGTTCATAAATGACTCTTTAGTTTTTCTTGTATTTTATCAAAAAATACTTAGACAGCGTTTTATTTTAGAGTTTATATATGGAAGTAAATTATAAAACTATCTCTTAAAAAGCCTCAAAAAGAGGGGATGAAGGAACATAAATAGCATAATAAAAAACTATCTTAGTTATCTTTAAATAGTGATGATTTGTAATAATTGTTACGAGAGTAAACACATAGTGCGAGATGTGACAATTTTTTGAGATATAAATACAAAATTGAATTGGCTTGCATTACAATAGGCACAACATAAATAAAGGTAATAAATATGACAAAAACTTTGTTAGAAAATATCGACAATATTCCGCCGCTTCCGGAATCTGTACAAGAGGTTGAGCGTGTTTATAATAATCCGGATTCTACACTTGATGATATGCAAAAAGCGATCGAAAAAGATCCTATTTTAACTGCAAATATTTTGCGTCTTGTAAACTCTCCTGCGTATGGTCTCAAACATCAAATTACAGATCTTAAGCAGGCTGTTTCTCTCCTTGGAAAAGATACTATCCGTACATTTGCACTTGGAAGTGTGACAAATGATTTTGAAATAAATCTCTCTCCTTATGGTATGAGTAAAGAGCAATTTGCAACCGCATGTGATAAGCAACTCTCTTTAGTTGTCAATTGGTTACGAAGAACAGAGGGACAAAAACTTGCTCTTTTAGCTCCTGCGGCTTTTTTGGTGGATTTAGGACGTGTTGTTATCTCTAAAACACTGCTTGATGATGATAAGGCTGACATCATAGAAAAAGCACTCTTAGCAGGTGAAGATATTTCCAATGCGGAGAGAACTGCTTGTGGTGCACAGACAACAGATGTTACAGCAACGCTTTTTCACAGATGGAACCTTGATCCGGATATTGTACATATCATCCGTTATAGTGATGATCCGGAGGGTGCATCATTACCTGAAGAGCAGAGAATGGCAGCAGAGCTAAAAGCAGTGCGTGAAACCGTCATGCCAAATGGTGAGATTACCGATGAGTCAATCGCTACTGCAAAAGATACCATTGAAGAGTTTGGACTAGATATGGCAAGTTATGAAAAAGCACTTGAAAAAGTGATGGACGCTTAAGACTTTGATATTTGATCCTCAAAAAAATGAGATGTTTGGGGCAAAAACAGTCTCGATTTTCATTATTGTTATGTTGGGTGTCTACTATGTGGTGTGGAGACTTTTTCTACAAGGCATAGACCCGTCTGTACAAGAGGACATCGCAAGTGGTAACAAAGTTGTTCTACTCTTTTCAGCTAAATGGTGTGGTACATGTAAAAAACAAAAACCTACATACGAGGCCGCAAAGAGAGAGTTTAAAAATATTCACTTTTACAATGTTATGGAAAATATGAACAGAGTGCAACAGAAGCTGCTCTTCCAAGAGTATAAAATCCACGGTATTCCTACACTCATACTCTATAAAGAGGGAAAAGAGTTTGAGCGCTTGAGTGGACTTCAAACGCAAGAAGAACTTGAAAAAGAGTTTTCAAAGCTCTAGGAGCTGCTCGAACATCTCTTTTATCTCCATCTCATGGCTGATAAGGAAGATCTGTCTATACTGCTCTTTTATGGTGTGAAAAGCCTCAAGTATCTCTACTCTTCGGCTTTCATCCTGTGAGCCAAACACTTCATCGAATGCTAAAAATCCCACTGAAGATGCACCGCTGAGTTCTGTGAGTGTTTTACTGATAGCAATACGTAAAACAAGGTTGGCAAGGTCGATCTCTCCACCTGAGAATCGCTCTATAGGGTATTTCTTTCCTCCATCATAAATAAAAAAATCAAACTCATTGTTTACCTCTATATGTTGGTACTTTCCTTTTGTTATTTGAGAGTACATTTGCGAAGCCACACTTGAGATACGAGGTGCTATTTTGGCATTGAGTCTGCTCTTAAACGCAGTGAGACTTGTTTTTATCTTTTCATAATCGAGCAGGTCATCTTTTCTCTTTTGGAGTTTTGTACGCTGCGTTTGATCACTTTTGAGTGTTGCCTCTACGCTTTTTATGACACCTTCTATCTCTGCAGTTTGTACTTTTATCTCATTTGCCTCTTCTATTTTGGACCCTATCTCTTTTATGAGTGATTCATGCCTTGCTGCACACTCCTCATGTGCCTTGTTATCATACTGTATGCTGTTGAGTTCTTTTTCTTGCTGCACAATAACATCATGCAGTTCTTTTATTTTCTTCTCAATGGTTTGCTGCTCTTTGTTGAGAATATCACTGCGTTTGAGCTGCGTTTGCAGTACCAAAGCCTGTTCATATTTTGGTTTGAGCAGTTCTGACTCATGGAGTTTTCTTGTATGAAGCGCTGCGTCGTAGTGGTATTTCTGTAAAGTTTGCATCTCTGCTTTGTTTTTTAAACCTTTTTGCTCTATTTTTATGAAGTACTCTTTTGCGTGGAGCAGATCTTTTTGTTTGCTTTGTATAAGGTGCAGCTCTTGAGAAAGCTTTTGGAGGCTTTTCTCTTCTTTTGCTTTTTCAATTTGGAGGTGGCTTTGCTCTTTTGTCACTTTGTTGAGCTCTTTTTGCAAATGCTCTATGTTTATTTTGTAATTTTTCTCTACAAGTTCTCTGAGTGAGTTGATAACATTGTCATACTCTTCTAAAAGTGGGCGGGTGCAGGTTGGACACGCTGATTCGCGTCCAAGGTTTTGAATGTTATGTATCTTTTCATCTGTGAGTTCTATCTGTTTTTGCTCGGCTGCGATTTTGGAGAGAAGATTCTGCTCATTACTCTTTAGCTTTTGGAGCTGTGCTTCAAAACTGCTCAGTGATTTTCTTGCATTTTCTACTGCATCTACAAGCTCTTGGTAGGGTTTACACTCTCTCTCAAGGGTATTGATGTCACTTTTTGCCTTTGTATATTGCTCCCGCAGTTGTACAAGTTCTTTTTGTAAACCGTCGTAGGTCAGTTTATACTCTTTGAGCTTCTCAAGCTCTTTTAACTGCGTTTGCATTCTCTCGTACTGCGTTTGAATATCACCAAAACTTTTTAATTCAGCGGCTTTTTCTGAAAGTACTTCAAGCTCGTTTGCAACTCTTTTTAGCTGCGTTTGTTCCGAAGTTACACTGTTTTTACTCAGCTCAAACGCAGCTATGAGTTTTTGCCTATGCTCTTTTGTCTTTTGAAACTCCACAAGTGTGGATTTGCACTTTTTTTCCTCTTTTTGCAGCGTTTTGAGTCCACTCTCTTGTGAAAGAAGTGTTTTGTCAAGTTTCTCTTTTTGGCTCTTTTTCTCTTTTATCAGCTCTTTTTTTGTTGCTATCTCATCATCACTCAAGAGTACTTCATGAAACGCAGCGATCTCTCTTTTGAGTTCACGGGAGCGCTCTATGAGCTCTTTTTCTATAAAGTCGATTCGCTCAAGTCCCAAAAGACGGCGAATCATCCTCTTTCTCTCTTCATTTTTGAGTGTAGAGAGACTTGTGAGCTCTTTTTGTGAGGCAAAAAGTGTATGCACGAAGGCATCTTTGGAGAGTTTTGTCAGTTTTACAATAGAAGCTGTAACCTCTTTTGCTCCACTTGTGATGAGCTCCTCGTTTTTGTAGAGTTTTGCATTTGCCGTGAGTGCTTTTCCCCGAAATTCACGAACAATTCTGTATGTATGATTTTCAATCTCAAAGAGCAGCTCGATAGATACAACATCTTTGCTCGTTGCGTTTGCATTGCGTATGAGCTCTTTTGTCCCACGGGATTTGAGTTCGCCATAAAGAGCAAACAAAATAGCCTCGAACAGAGTTGACTTTCCACTACCGTTTTTTCCTATGATGCCAATAAGCCCCTCTTGCAGTTCTATAGTGAAGTGCTTATATTTTTTAAAGTTTTGCAGTGTGAGTTTAGAGAGTATCATCGGCTGCCTCTTCATACGTTGCAAAGAGTTCTTGCACTTTTGTTTTGAGTCTTTCAAACTCTTTTTGCTCACTCTCCTCTTTGATATGCTCTAAAAAATACTCCTCCAAGGAGAGTGCTTCAATATCACCAAGTACTTCATTCTCTTGCGATTGTATAAACTCACGTTTTATCGTGACATTCATGGCACTGTTAAAGAGTTTTGTTATTTCTTTGTTTTGTATCTCTATGGATTGCAGGGGAGTGATATTTTTGAGCGTGACCTCTACAATGGCATCTTCTGTACCTTGTGTATCAACTCTTGTAAGTGCATTTTCAAAATCACTGCAGTCTATCTCTTTTTGGACTATCGGACGGATATGTATGGGATGAAACTCGAGCTGGAATGTGTCTGCTAAATTGACAACAATAAAGCCTTTTTCGTTGCGTTTATCACTCAGACTTGTACGCTCAGTAGAGCCTGAGTAGTAGACATTTTGATGTTTTTTCACGTTGCCAAATCCATGCCAGTGTCCAAGTGCCACGTAGTCCATTTGTGTGAAAATGTACTCTTTGTCCTTTGGATAGACCCACTCTCCAAACTCCTGCATCAAGTAGTGTGCTCCAACAGAACAGTGCAGCATCATAATGTTTTTTTTCTCTTTTGCAATGTTTTGCTCACAGCGTTGTATCTGTGCATCGGCTTGTGTCTCATCATTCATATGGGGTAGGGTATGGAAAACAACATCATCAAAAATGATCTTCTTATACTTTTGCTCATAGGAGAGATAGACATTTTCAAAGTTTTCAAATATTTTTAAAATAGGAGTGCTGAGATTTGTTCTCGGGGTAGAGTGGTTTCCGGCTATAAGAATGAAAGGGATACCAAGTTCATCAATGTGTTTAAACTGCGAGAGAGCAAAACTGATGGCACGATTACTCGGACTTGCACGATGGAAGAGATCGCCTGTGTGGATGACATAATCAGGTTGAATCTCCTCTATTTTTGTGATAACTTGAGAGAAAGCGTCGTAAAAGTCTGCCTCTCTTTGGTTGATGTTCTTTTCGTTTAGGACATCGAGGTCGTTAAACCCCAGATGAGTGTCACTAAAGTGAAGAATTTTCACACTATTTTTTACCAAAAAATCTGTAGTAGAAATCTTGAATGGTTTTGAGTTTCGTGCGGCTGAGTGCGAGTGAGCCTTTTGCTACTGTGCCACTTGTTACAGTTGTACCTGCAGCTATCATAACATCATCTTCGATGGTAACAGGTGCCACGAGTTGTGAGTCAGAACCGATGAAGACATTTTTACCGATGATGGTTTTGTACTTGTTGATACCGTCATAGTTACAGGTGATTGTTCCTGCTCCAATATTTGTTCCCTCATCTATCTCTGCATCACCAAGGTAGCTTAGATGACCGGCTTTTACACCTTTGAGTGTCGCTTTTTTGACCTCTACAAAGTTACCGATGTGTGTATTTTCCAGATTTGAGAGTGGACGAAGATGTGCCATAGGGCCACAGTCTGAGTTCTTCATAACACTATCTTCTACAACACTGCCTGCTTTGATGTGTGAGTTGATGATGCGGGAGTCTCCCGTGATACGACATCCGTTTTCAACGATGCACTCACCTTCAAATACAACACCCTCTTCGATGTAGATAGTCTCAGGAAGCTGCATAGTTACTCCTGCTTGCATCCATTTGTTACGGATACGTCTTTGCATAATGACCTCAGAATCAGCGAGATCTTTTTTAGAGTTTACTCCTTTGAAGTGCTCTTCATCAACAAGTAGGGGAACAACACTTCCCTCATCCTCTTTTACCATCGCTATGACGTCTGTGAGGTAGTATTCTTGCTGTGCATTGTCGTTGCTGAGTTCTGGAATGTAGCGCTCTAGAATTACTTTTGAAAAAGCGTAGATACCTGCGTTTACCGTTGTAGTGTTAAGCTCTGCTTCATCTGCATCTTTTTGCTCTACAATGTACTCTACGCGGTCGTTTCTAATGATGACTCTTCCATATCCGTCTGGATTTTCTAGGTCAAATATACTCATAATGACATCCGCTTCCATCTCTAAAAATCCATGGAGTGCTTCGGCTGTGATGAGCGGCATATCACCGTTGAGCACTAAAACTTTGTCATTTTTTGGTTTGACGTTCATCATCGCTCCGCCGGTTCCCGGAAATTCATCGGCATCTTGAACAACGAAGTTGATATTGTCAAAGTAGCTGCTCATCTCTTTGATGACAGCCTCTTTTTGGTGTGCTACAACGACTGAAATATCATCAGAGATT
>Ga0256829_1001451_pt1 | contig 19445 bp, 19 predicted proteins | sample 131447metaG_FD_185979 | JGI IMG/M metagenome (GOLD analysis project Ga0256829, IMG submission 185979) | Hydrothermal vent microbial communities from Lau Basin, Pacific Ocean - 131-447 | ecosystem: Environmental > Aquatic > Marine > Hydrothermal vents | place: Pacific Ocean: Lau Basin | collected...
TAGTATTATTGTTGCACCGGGTGGAAATATTCTTGCCGGACCTTTAAATAAAAAAGAAGATATTTTATATGCAAAAATAAACCTAAAAAGGACAAAAGAAGTGAAGTTGAATTTAGATGTTGCTGGGCATTATTCAAGACCAGATGCTTTTTCATTCCATACAAAATAAACCAAATCTAAATATTAAACTTAATTCGATATAATTGCGAAAAACTTTTATAAAGGCAAATTATGGGATTAGCAATAGGATTAGTAGGACTTCCAAACGTAGGTAAATCAACAACTTTTAATGCACTGACAAAGGCACAAAACGCGGAGGCTGCTAACTACCCATTTTGTACAATTGAACCGAACAAGGCTGTTGTGCCTGTTCCAGATAAAAGACTGCATGAACTTGCAAAAATAGTGAACCCTGAGAGAATTCAATATTCTACTTTGGATTTTGTTGATATTGCAGGACTCGTTAAGGGTGCAAGTCAAGGTGAAGGGCTTGGAAACAAATTTCTTTCCAATATTCGTGAAACAGAAGTTATACTTCAAATAGTAAGATGTTTTGATGACGAAAACATTGTACATAATGAAGGAAGCATTGACCCTTTACGTGATGTTGAAATCATTGAAGGTGAATTGATTTTAGCAGACATCGAAGTGCTTGCAAATAGAATAGAAAGATTGAAAAAACAGGCAAAAGCTGATAAATCGGCAAAAGCCACTTTAGATATGGCTGAAGAACTTTTAGAATTTTTAGGTGATGGTAATCTTGCACGTAATTTTGAACAAACTGACTCTGATGAATACAGACAGCTTAACAATGAAGTAAGATTTTTAACTGACAAAGAAATCATGTACGGTGCAAATACAGATGAAGATGGTTTACTAGAAGATAATGACTATGTAAAGGCCTTAGCAGAACATGCAGAGGCAAATCATTGTGAATTAATCAAACTTTGTGCAAAAGTTGAAGAAGAGCTCATAGGTCTTGAAGAGGATGAAGCCAAAGAATTTTTAGATGAACTTGGCGTTGAAGAATCAGGGTTAGAGCAAATCATTCATAAAGGATTTGGTAAGCTTGGTCTTATGAGCTACTTCACAGCTGGAGTCAAAGAAGTTCGTTCTTGGACAGTTCGTAAAAACTCAACTGCTCCAAAAGCTGCTGCAGTTATACACAATGATTTTGAAAAAGGTTTTATTCGTGCAGAAGTAATCGCTTATGAAGATTTCGTAGCGTGTGGAGGAGAAGCAAAAGCAAAAGAAGCTGGAAAAATGAGACTAGAAGGTAAAGAGTATGTTGTCCAAGACGGCGATATTATGCATTTTAGATTTAATGTTTAGAGTAAGGATATAAAAGAAAAGCTTAGATAAAGTTTTATTTATCTAAGCTTGGAGTTAATATGAAATTTGTATAAACTCTTTTTTATAAGCAAAGCTAAAAAACTTTGCTTAATTCACTTTTTATTTCATAGCGAATTTATAATCTAAACCAACCCAGATTTTTTGAACATCATTTACATACCCATTTACAGCTCCACCTGAATAATTAGCATATTTTAAAAGACCTTTTAGGTTATTTACCCCAGGAATTTTATTTACATATACTGCATCAAATTCTGAACCTAAATCATCAGAGGTACCGGTACCGGCAGTCATAGCTTTATCAGCAGTAAAGTCATGATACACAGCTAATAATTTTCCAAGACCTTTTGCAGTATAGCCTAAACGAACATTAAAATCTGCTAAACCACCTGATGGAGTAGCTAAAAATTTATCTGCCCAACCGTTAAATTTATGTCCTGTTGCTAAAGGAGTTGAAAAAGCTGTATTTCCATCAGTCCCATTTGTACCACTTAAAAATTCATAATTAACACCAGCTAAAATACCATTTACATTTGCACCTAAATCTAAGTTATAGTAATATGCGTCAGCGTTTCCAGTTGTAGGTGTTTGCACACCTTTTTCCATCGTTGCATCACTTTGTGAAGCATATTCAGCACGATAATTTAATTTTGCCATACTTGTTTTAATCTTTCCTGTTAAAGCCAAGCCATATGTGTCATGTACATTTGCAATCATATAATCATAAGCTGTAACTTTTAATTCTGGCATTACTGTATAGGCTGCATGTAAAAGAACAGTATTTGTATCTGTTGTTTTATCAGCTGTACTGGCACCTGCATTTGCAACACCTTGATAACCATAGACCCATGCAGCTAATACAGAAAGATTTTTAATAGAATTATTTGCAATAAACAAAGTATCATAAGAACGCTCTAATTGTCTCCAACCAACAGTACCTATAAAACGTTGATTATCAAGATTTACCTGACCGCGTCCTGCATGTAATGTTGTATCATTGATTTTATAGTCTACTGCAGCATTTGAAATCATTGCTTGTTGAGGATCTGCAACTGTTTCATAAGTTGTTTCTCCATTTAAGGTACTGTTATATTTATCAGAGCCAAAATTATTTACAGATATAACACCAACTGTAGCGGAAAGACCATCTATACCAAGTAAATCAGCAGTAACTTCCAATTTTGTTCTTGCAGTAAATGCATTTGCATTAGATTTTGTACTATTACTTACATCCACATTCTCATAACGAGGACGAATCTCACCTTTTAATTTCATATTATCTAAGATGTTAATCCCATCTGCACTAGCACTTACGCTTAGTCCACCAACCATTAATGGCAATGCTGCCATTGAAAGTAATAATCTTTTCATTTATTTTCCTTTTTTTTTAAATTCATATAAATTATAACTTATATAAGATATGTAATTATTGATATAAATCAAGATTTTAGTTTTCTTCTTCTTTTCGCGTTGCAACAGGTGTAATTGGCTCACCACGTTCTTCTTCAATTTTTGCTCGATGTTCTGCCATTATAGCTCTGATTTCATCCATAACAACAAGGGGAACATTCTCATCTTTGAGCCATTTTACTTCATCAATACGCCCACCATAATCATTACCGAGTTTTTCAATATTGACTTCTAATTCATCCATATCAAAACAAATTTCACTGCGTCCATCGGTTGTGTCTTGTAATTCAATAAACCATTTTTTATTGTCATCCAACTTAATTGTTGCTGTAAATACAACACCCATTATTTTACTCCATTAGGATTACTTAAATCTTTTGCAAACTCCTGAAGCTCACTGTCTCTTTTCTTCAAATCACCATGATATACGATTCTGTCAATATCCGCATCTGCATTATTCAAAATATTTGGAACCGCCTCAGATTCATTGATGACTTTTATGTTTGCATCAAGTTCATCTTCTGAATATGCCATTTGCATATCTGCAGCAATTACATGAGGAAGAGCTTCAATAATTTTCAGCTTACCAATCTCTTCACTTACATCTTCACCTTCTATAGTAACAATAACGCGTCCCTTTTCATCATGAAGATGATAATCACATGCTTCGCAGTTTTTTAAACTCGTAACCACTTCATCTAAAAATTTCGGTGATGTTTGTACCACTATACTTGATATATTCATATTATTTCCCTTTGATTTTATTTTCTGTTTATTCGTAAATTACTTTTCTAATACGTTCATTCGCATCACTACGCATTTTATCATACAATTTTTGATATTTTAGCTTTGTTTCATAAGATATTGGTGTTCTTAATGATTTATATTCTACTAATTTTCCATTTTTATACACACCAGAGACTAAAGCTTCAACCCAGTAAAAACCTTTATCTTTTCTTAAATTTTTAACGATACCTTTCCACTGCTTTCCGGATTCTATAGTTTCCCACAAATCTTTAAAAGCAGCACTTGGCATATCAGGATGTCTTACCACACTATGTGGTTTACCAATAAGTTCATTTTGAGTATATCCGCTAATTTCACAAAAAGTTTCATTTGCGTAGGTTATTTTTCCCGTTAAATCAGTTCTTGATATGATAAGTTCATCTTCTGGTACTTCTGTTTCAACCAAAAATTCACTCTCATTATATTCAATCATTATATATGCTCCTTTACTTTATAGTAGCCTACCTTAGGGGATCTACTATTGATAAAAAACTCTTTTTCATTAATGAAATAAATGCTATTTATAACTTTCTTTGTCACTTTATACTTTCCTAAACTCTCTCTATTAGTGGTATTAAAAAGTTTTACATTGTTGCTCATATCACAACTATATGCCCCAATTTTACCGCTTGGACTGAGTCCCACACCATAAACAAAAAATTTCGCCATTTTATAGTATGCAGATGAAGAGTTTAAATGAAATACAGCTACTCTCCTATCTTGTCCACCTGTTAAGATAGTACTGCCTTTAAAGTCAACACTAAAAACATTATCTACATTTTGACCAGTAAATGTTTTTACTTTTTTTCCATCTTTGGTAGATAAAACATGGACATCACCACTCTCATCTGTAACTGCAACAAGAGTTTTTTCGTTATTTAAAGCAAAATCAGAAAATTTAGACATAGAAGCCTGTACTATCCAGTTCTTTTTCTTTGTACGAATATCATAGGAAATGATGTCGTTACTAATAAGAGCAAGTAAAATAGTATGTTTATCTATAAATTTTGCTTTAGTAATGTTAAGCATATTACTGCGTGAAATAATTTGAGTAAGCTTCTTATTTCTATAAAGATGAATACGACTATATCCACCATTATCTTGAGAAAGAATCAAAAGTGTACCATCTAACAAATCAATAGAAAAGATTTTAGAGTCAATAGTATCACCCATAAAATCTTTAATCTTTCCAAGTGTTATACTTTGTAACTTTTTTTTGCTTTTTGTACTAAAAACATCTATATCTCCACTATCAGAAGATATATATAATTTCTTTTTAGCATATACCATATCTGTTGCCAAGCCATGCGAAATCGTATAAAAATATACTGGTTGCAGAAGCTTTTGTGCAAAAAGAGTTGAGAGTAAAAGAAAAAAAACAACTATATATTTCATAAACTAACCTTTTTAATATCTATAGCTTCAACGGGGCATCGTGCTATGCAAAAACCACAATTTGTACATTTTTGATTTATTTGGGGCATAAACATTGCCTTAAAATCAATAGCATCTTCTAAGCAAGGATCCTTACAAGAAAAGCACATCACTCCTTGCCAACTCAGACATTTATTTTTATTAATAACAACATCTACCTCAATAAGATGCTTATTTTCAACTAAAAGTACATCACTAGGACAAGCAATGGCACATGCATCACAGTATGTACACCCTCTTTTTGAAAAATCCAAGTGTGGTGTTTTGTCTTCACCTATAATTATAATCTGTTCTTGACACAAAGAGGCACACTCCCCTTTGCAGTTTTGACACTCTGTGTCAAAAGCAGCTATCTCTGCAAAGTATGGAGGCCTCACAATCAATTCTTCTTTTGTTGTTTCTTTCCCAAACTCTTTTACAGAAGAAGAAAGAAAGCTAAATAGCTCTCTTCTTTCCATCATTTATTTACCTGTTTGAGTATTTATATGTTTTAACCATTTAGACTGATTCCAAGATGATTTACTAGAACCATTTGGAGCAGTATAGACAGGCCTAAAACTATTTTGATCTACTAAAGTATTTGTCGATTGTGGAGCATGACATTGAGAACAGTTATATCTACCTGGATACAATTTGTTTTCTTTGTGATTTACCTTGATAGAAACATTTGCCTGTGTTTCAGATGAACCATTTTTAATCACACGACCATTTTTTAGAATTTCAGTACCTTCAACTTCAGTTTTTGGTCTAAAGTTTGTAAAGTGTGAAATTGGAATTGGTGTTGCACCCATAGCCGCTGCAACATCTGGCATATGACATCCAAGACATGCATTATTATTTTTCGTAATTGGCAATAATCCTTCTGTGCTATGTGGAATCATTGGCGGAGCATCTTGAAATGCTCTGTCAAATTTTTTCGCTGCACCTGGAGGTGCTGAATGATAAGCAACCGGAGGCGGAACAGCATCATCATGTAAAAGATCAACATCTTTAATATATCCCATTCCCTTAGCATTTGTTTTTGCTGTTGGTTTTACTAATACATTTTTTTGAACTTTTGCACTTGTTTGTGTTTTGGCACCGTTACAGCCCACCAACAACAATGTTGCTGTTGCCAAGCCTATCGTTATTTTTGTTAAAATTTTCATTTTACTCTCCCATCTTTTTATTTTGAATAAAATCTCTTATTGAGAATCTTAAAGCATCATCATCACATACTTCTATACATCTAGCACAATTTGTACACTCTCCAGATATTACAGGCAATGATTCTTTTCCAATCATATGAAGTACCTGTTTTTCAGGACAAACAACTTTACATTTCATACAAAGTGTACAATTTTCTTCCAGATGATGCACTCTAATAAAACTAAATTTTCCTAGTAGTGAATAAAATCCACCAAGTGGACATATATGACCACACCATCCATTTTTTAATACGAACAAATCGAAAAGAAATATCATTCCTATTGCAGCCCAGCCAAATCCCATACCAAAAACAATACCACGATGTAGCATTGAAATTGGTGAGATAAATTCAAACGCAGCTATACCCATAAAAGCCGATACAATTAAACTCAGTCCCAAAATCCAATATCTACTATTTCTACTTATTGGACTTCTTTCTAACTGTGCTCTATCTATATCGAGAACTCTTCTTAGGTAATTTGCACTGTCTGTTACCATATTTATAGGACAAACCCAAGAACAAAATGCTCTACCTCCAATAAGAAAGTAAAAAAGTGCTACAACACCAACACCTATAAGTAAGTCTGATGCTATTACAGCACCAGCTACTACCATTTGCAATACAGCATAAGGATCGCTCATTGGAATAACGCCAAAAAGTATAGATGAGCTAAGATTTCCTTCTAAAATTTTCCAACCCCAAGCATTTGCACCAAAAAAGAGAACTAAAATCCCAATTTGGGTTACTCTTCTAAGTATCAAATACCTATAGTTATTCCATATTTTACTCATCTAATAAGCCTTCTAACCCAGCATTGAGTTTATCTACTGCCTTTTTCTTGCTAACTTCTGTTGTTGTATGGATTGCATGTGCATCCTTTAAACGCGCTTCATCTTTTTTATCCCAGCCTCGAATGTAGTGGCTTCCAGCTTTACCCATCGATATCTCACGAGGTAAAACAAATATAGACGCTTTTTCTGTTACACAAGCATGCTCGCACATTCCACACCCTGTACATGCATCAGCATGAACTACTGGTTTCAAATATGCATGTTTTCCTGTTCTTTTGTTTTGATCATACTCTATAGTTATAGCTTGTCCCATAATAGGACATGCTCTATAGCACGCATCACATTGAATTCCCCAAAAAGCTATACAGCTATTTTCATCAATCACAGCAAGACCCATTTGTGCACTATTTATATCAAGTTTTCCATTTTTAGTGACACTAGCTTCATCTAATGCACCACTTGGACACACAGGAACACAAGGAATATCCTCACACATATAACAAGGTGTTTGTCTTGGTGTAAAAAATGGCGTTCCTATTGGTCTATGGTCACCTGGCTTTGCCAACGATAGTGTATCGTACGGGCATGCTTCAACACATAAACCACATTTAATACAAGTTTTCAAAAAATCTTTTTCTGCTATGGCAGCAGGAGGACGCAAAATAAGTGGAGATGCTTTTGCATCATCAAGATACGCACTCCATAAAAATCCACCAATTACTGCATAACCTGTACCTTTAGCCATATTAAGAATAAATTTTCTTCTATCACTAACTGGTTGTTTTGCTTTTGAATGGTTACTCAAAATGACACTTCCTCTTTACTTATACTTTATAAATTTTTACAGCACACTTTTTGTAGTCTGTCTGTTTTGACATTGGACATGTTTGATCAAGTGTAACTTTATTTATAAACACACGCTCGTCAAACCATGGTACAAATACTAATGGTTTTGGTGGTCTATTACGTCCACGAGTCTCAACACGAGCTTTTACTCTACCACGACGAGATTCAACCCAACAAAGTTTGCCATCTTCAAGACCTCTCTCTTTAGCTGCATCTGGATTCATATAAACTAATGCTTCTGGTACTGCACGATAAAGTTCTGGTACACGCATAGTCATAGTTCCTGAGTGCCAGTGTTCAAGTACACGTCCTGTACATAACCACAAATTATACTCTTCATCTGGCATTTCTGGTGGATCCATATACGGACGAGCAAATATTTTGGCTTTGTTCGCTAACGATTTTTTGGTTTTATCTGTTACACCAGTTAAGTTACCAAATGGTAACTTTTTAGCAAGTGGACCATAAAATGCATATTGACTACCAGTTCCAGCTTCTTTTGCATGTTTCATTGCATATGGATCAAAGTCAACGTTAAATCTCCATGAAGTCTCTTTACCATTTACAACTGGCCATTTAAGTCCACGAACTTTTTGATAAGTCACAAAGTCTGCCAAGTCATGACCATGACCACGACCAAATGAAGCATACTCCTCCCAAAGATATTGATGAATCATAAATCCATACCCTTTAAAGACTTTTCCATCTGTTCCTACAACATCTCTTGCATCACCAAGAGCTTCTGAGTTGTCATAACCTTTTTGAGGGAATTGATCGAGTGCCAATGGATATTTTTTCTTTGCTCTTTCATTACCATATAAAATTTCATACATAGTAGTATCTGGTTTATAACCCATTTTATATGCTTCACCACGAACATCAGCAAGTTTTTTACCATTTCTAAGCGTATAAGGACCCCATAAATCGTCTACTGTAAAGCGTTTTGAAAGCTCGACCCATTGCCAGGTATCACTCATAGCATGACCTACAGGAAGAACTTGTTGTCTCCAGTGTTGTGAACGACGTTCTGCATTTCCATAAGCACCCCATTTTTCATAAATCATAGCAGATGGTAAAATAAGGTCAGATACCATTGAAGATATGCCAGGATAGCCATCACTCGTTACGATGAAGTTGTCCATTTCACGAGCTGCTTTAATCCAGTGTTTTGCATTTGCAGAATCTTGGTATGCATTACAAACATTTACCCACGCAAATTTAATAAGACCATCTTCGATATCTCTGTGAATTTTCATAATATGCTGATTTCCAACAGGATTTAATGTTCCACCAGGAATGTGCCACTCTTTTTCTACCTTAGCTCTATGTTTAGGATTTTTAACCATCATATCAGCCGGTAAACGGTGAGCAAATGTACCAACTTCACGAGCCGTACCACAAGCAGAAGGTTGTCCTGTTAATGAGTAAGCCCCAGCACCCGGACGAGATTGTTTATTGACCAAAAAGTGAACATTGTAAGCTAGTGTATTATCCCAAGAACCACGTGTATGTTGATTCATACCCATTGTCCAGAAACTCACAATTTTTCTGCCATCTTCCACATAAAGTGCTGCTAAATCTTGAAGTTTTTTCTTAAAACTATCAAGTGATTCATCAGGATCACCTTTACAAAGTTTTGCAGTGTATTCTAATGTATATGGAGCTAAAGATTTTTTATAATCTTCAAAAGTAATTTCGTGGTGTTTTAAAGTACCACCAGTATTTTTCATAACATCACCAGCTTTATAACCATATGGTTCTAAGGCAGGGCCTTCAAGTTCTGAAACAACTTTACTCATCTCTTTATTATAAATTTCCATCTCTTTTGCATCATATTTACCAGCAGAACCATCAGCTCTTACTGGAGTTATAGATTTGTCACCAGCACGTCTAAAACCATAACCCATATTTACAGGGCCTGCTGCAAAAATAATGTTTTGCTTGATGAAGTCCCAATCAATTACTTCTGGATGGTTATACACAATCTCACGAGCAAGATAGTTCCATAATGCAAGGTCAGTATTTGGTCTAAAGATGATATTAAAGTCACCTAAATCACAAGTACGATGTGTATATGTTTGAATATTAACAACTTTTACATTATCTGGATCTGAAAGTTTTCTATCAGTTACACGAGACCAAAGAATTGGGTGCATTTCTGCCATATTTGAACCCCAAGTGACAATTGTATCTGTAAGTTCAATATCATCATAACAGCCAGATGGCTCATCAATTCCAAAAGTTTGGTAAAAACCAACAACCGCAGATGCCATACAGTGACGAGCATTTGGATCAAACGCGTTTGATCTGAAACCGCCTTTCATCATCTTTTGAGCAGCATAACCTTCCATAATTGTATATTGACCAGATGCAAATACACCAACACCTTCAGGACCACTCTCTTTAAGTGCTTTTCTGATGTTTTTTTCCATCTCATCATAAGCTCTTTCCCAAGAAATAGGAGCAAACTTACCATGCTTGTCAAAATTACCTTTATCATCCATACGAAGTAGTGGCTGTGTAAGTCTATCTGCCCCATACATAATTTTAGCATTAAAGTAACCTTTAATACAGTTAAGACCACGATTAACAGGAGCGGCAGGATCCCCTTTTACCGCAACAATTTTTCTATCTTTTCCATCTCCTGTAGTTGCAAGCATAATCCCACAACCAGTACCACAGAAACGACAAGCTGCCTTGTCCCATCTCCAACTATTTTCAGCTTTTGTAGCTGCTGCATCAAGTTCTGCTGGTACACTCATACCAATAGCTGCTGCTGCAGAAGCGGCTGCTGAACTTTTAAGAAATTCTCTTCTTGAAAGTGACATATTTTCTCCTCACTATTTTTAAAAAGTAGTAAAAACACTTTGCAATGTTTCCAAGATATTAACTAACATTTTAATAGTATCATTTGGAGAAGTATAAATAATTGATTTAAATCAATCATCTAAGAATATTCAAAGATTAAAAAAAAAGTGAGTATATATGTAACACAAATAAAAAATATTATTTAAAATTATATTTTCCTACTATATCGGAAAATCTAACTTTATCACCTTTTTGCACTGAAAGTTCCAACATTTCTGCTTGAGCTAAGATAACAATAGTTGAACCCATTTCAAAACAACCAAAATCATCACCTTTATCAAGGTGCAGATTATCAAATTCATACACTTTTTCACTCTTAACATCCGCATTTGTTTGAATTCGAGGTTCAAAACTTACTTGCATTACCCCTACATTCAAGGCACTTACAAGTACTATATAAAATTTCTTACCCTCTTGTGTCTGACATAATAATACAACTCGTTCATTTTCTATAAAAAGATTAATACGTTTTTTTAATGAAGGAATATTTACCGGATAAAATTTTCCGGGAATATGTACAGCTTTTAATACCTGTAAATTCATTGGAATATGATAACGATGATAATCTTTTGGCGAAAGATAAAAATTTATAAATGTTCCATCGTCTATATAATCTTTTTCCTGCTGTGTAAAATTTTTACCAAGAAAATCATCAGTTTTATAACGCATACCCTTAATTTGAAGGGCATAATCATCAACAAGGTTACCACATTCTGTAATAAATGAATCACAAGGCGAAATAAAATCCTTTGCATCAAGAGAAAATTTTCTTGGTTCTTTAAATCTTCTTGTAAACAGAGCATTCAAACTTTTATATGTTTCTAGAGAATGAAATTCACTCATATCAAGTCCCATAAGTTTTACATATGAGTAATTAACTATTTTTTGAAACCAGTGTGGAAATTCTTTAGACGCAAATTTTCCAAATACTTGTGATATTGCTGATGTAATATGCCTTTTATTCATTTATTTTCCTTTTCGCTATTTCTTCTATGAACACTGTTGCATAGGAACCTTTTGGAAGTGTAAAATTTAATTCATACTGTGCTTCAACAGCATTAAAGCGTCCTTCAATTTCTGTAGGATATACCCATGCGTACCGTCTTGCTCCATCTGCATTTATTTCATCATCATAATCTTTTTCAATATTCCCGGCATTTAATGTTGCATGACGTGCCTTTTTGCCGCATAAAAGACCTGTTGGTGAAATATTTCGCTCATTAAAGCGTTCTAAATCTTCATTGTCACCTTCAAAATCAAAAAGTCTTCCATGCGGATAATGTTCCATAATATCACCGCTTATAAGCTTAAACGGATGTTGCTGTGCTTTCATTTTTGCAACTTCTTCATTTGGCATATTTAATAAGCTTTCAATTTCTTCAATTTTAAAACTACTTACAAGTGTATTGATTTCAAGTCTTCGTGAGAGCCAAAGATTAAAAAGATGACTTTGATAGGCATTAATAAGCAATCGTTTTACTCTTGGATTACGCTCTCTTGCCTCACCTTTTGCTAATTTTTCCCCAATTATATGGTTATCACCATCATTACCAAATCGTTGATAACCAAAAAAATTCGGCATTCCAAATTTTTCAAGATTTTTTAATGCTTCATCAATTTTTACTGCACTTGTCGGATTCACTTTTTTCAATTTTATATAAAAACGGTTCGCTTTTAAATGCCCTATTCTGATTTTATTATTATGATACGTTTTTTCAAGTATTTTAATGCCCTCAAAATTAAAATTTTCAAGAGCTTCTTCATGCTTTTTATGTAGGGAAATGTACTGCATTGTCATGGCATGTTTATCTTTAAGTCCAGCATAGCCTATCTCTTTATTTTTAATCCCTAAATAACGAGCAAACTGTCCTACCATCTCATTAGTAGAGAGATTTTTCTTTCTTACATGTAAAATAAGATGCTCGCCCTCCCCTGAAAATTCATAAAGAGGTATCTCTTCAACTACAAAATCACGAGGGGACTGTTTAAAGTGAAAGTCTATACTTGCATGGGCAAGCGAATAAAATCTATCCATATTTTTATATTCCTTAAAAATGATGTGCTTTACATCTATTTGTATATTTATTTCTTGCTGCTTTTGCAAAAATAGTCAGTTTCGTTCTACTCTGTTTAACATGTCTAAGTATTTTTTTTCTCTCTCTTGCATCAAAGGCCACTAACATTTCATACTCTTCACCGCTACAGGCAAGAGACTTTGGCATTTTCTTTAAAAATTTTATACCTATTTTATTTAATAGTGCCATTTTATCCAAATCACTATATAAACCATCTGATATATCCATGCCCGCTTTTAAAATTCTTATGCTTCTGCTCACAAATTTATCTCGTAATTTTATATTAACAAATTTTGATTTTTTGTGAATTTTTCCCAAATTTTGCAATTTTTTTAACTCTTTTGCAGCATTACCTAATACTCCGGTATAAGCAAACAAATATTTTTCTCTAATTTTTGAACGTAAAAGTGCTTTTTTGGTCGTTGAGATAATTGTCACTGTAATATCAAGCTTTGTATTACTGATAGTATCGCCACCGATTATCTCAATATTATACTTTTGGGCAACAGACCTAAAACCATCAGCCAATGCCTGCATGTCTTTTTTTGTCATATCTTTTGGCATAGCAACACTCAGCAGTGCATATTTTGGCTCTGCATTCATGGCAACGGCATCAGAAATATTTACAAGCATCGCTTTTTGTGCGATTTCAAAACAGTTCATCCAACTTCGTTTAAAATGAACATTTTCAAAAAAAGCATCTTTGGAATACACCATATTTCCAATCAATGCACCATCATCACCAATCCTGTTACTGTTAAATTGTGATATAAAATAATTTTCTAAATTCAATGAAACTTCTTTTTATTAAGCATATATTAATTACTGCCGATATAGAATAAGCATAATATTATAGCATTATTAGGAAAAACATACCATGAAATATTCCATTAAAAGAATTTTTGAGCATCTTAAAATTTATTTGATATTTATCTTTTTTATTGCATTGTTTGCTCTTTTACTTACGTTTGAGCAACAACTTAGTTTTGACAAAGTAAATAATTTAAATAATCAAAAGAAGATTATATCTACGCTTACAAAACTTGACAAGCATGATATAGAACTTGCCCTTATACAATTTAATGGAAAAAGCACACAACTACACCAAGAGATTGATAAATTAAAAATGCTTTATAAATATAATTTCACAGATAAATATATACTAAGAAATGGAGAAGATTATTTTAATGATTTGCAAAAATTATCATTATTAACTGATGCATTTAATGAAGCCGCTCATAAATATTATATGGATGCAAAAAATAATAAACTTGAAAATCAAGCAAAAAAAGCTTTAGATACATCGCTTTATGAAATCACACAGTATATAGACACTCTGTTACTTAAAGAGATTAATTATAATCAAGAAAAATTCAATATTGTAAAAATTTTAGCCCTTATCGCTTTTATCTTGATACTTTTTGCGACTTTTTGGTACAGAAGAATGCTCAACGCTATTTATAAAGATGTTGAATACTTATTTCAGGTTGAAAAAAATAAAAAAGATTATGAAATTTTTTCACTTGAAGCGGATGCTATTGCATTAAGAATGAATCGAAAGTCTGTTGTTCAGGATAATCCAACGATGCTTGATCCAGTAACTGACATTAATAATTATAAGGGTTTGTTAAACTCATATGCAAATAAAAAAGGGCTTAAAGACAGTAATTTTACTTCTGTTACAATTTTAGAAATTGATAATTTTTCAAAAACTAACCGAGCATTTACGCAAGAAATAACACAGGCAATACTCAAAAAAGTAGCTTATACAATCTCTTTGCATGAGCAACCAGTAGATGTTATAGCAAGAACAGACTATAATCAATTCACGGTTGTTCTCTCACGAGCTTCTAAAGAACAACTTTTTAAAGATATGGAAATAATTAGAGAAAGTATTTCAGAATTAAAATTTCATACGCCAGAAAATGGTCAGATTACAATAACCCTCACAGGAGGCTTTATTATTAAACCTAACAATACATCACTGGATGAAGCTATAAAACAGTCAAAAGAGATTTTAGAGTTTGCAAAAACAACAGGAAAAAATAAAATTCTTCAATTACGAGATTTAGCACAAAAAGATATGTAGTTAAGCATGTCCTAAATCGTAACATATACAAACTTCACAAAAACAAATACTACATTTACCCTAGCCTAAGACTATTCACGATATAATCAACATTATTTTAGTTCTTTACGAGGATGGTTAAATGAGTATTCCTATTTATACTTACGATGCAATTATAGTTGGTGCAGGTCTTGCGGGATGTGCAGCAGCTAGAGAATTGCAAAATGCAGGAAAAAAAGTTGCTGTAATTACAAAGCTACATCCACTAAGAAGCCACTCAGGTGCGGCTCAGGGTGGAATAAATGCGGCATTTAGTGATGAAGACAGCGTTGAACTTCATGAATTTGACACTGTCAAAGGATCTGATTACCTAGCGGATCAAGATGCAGTTGAATTTTTATGTAAAAATGCTCCTGAAACTATTAGATGGGCCGAAAGAATGGGTGCTGCATTTAGTAGAACTCCTGATGGAAAAATTGCGCAACGTCCATTTGGAGGACAATCTTCTCCACGTGCATGTTTTGCAAAAGACAGAACCGGTTTAACACTGCTTCAAACAGTGTATGAGCAAGCATATCGTGTTGGTGTTAAATTTTGGGATGAATGGTATGCAGCAGATGTCATTTATAAAGATGGCAAAATATCAGGTGTAGTAGCATTTAATATTCGTGATATGCAAATGGCAATATTTAATGCAAAAAGTGTAATGTTTGCAACAGGTGGGTATGCTCGTGCATTCAAAATCAGTTCTAATGCACATGCAAACACAGGAGACGGTCTTTCGATTGTTGCTCGTCATGGTCTTCCACTTGAAGATATGGAATTTGTACAATTTCATCCATCTGGACTCAGTGGAAATGGTGTTTTAATTTCTGAAGCTGCTCGTGGTGAAGGTGGAAGACTTTTCAACTCCAAGGGTGAAAGATTTATGGAAAAATATGCTCCAAATGCTCTTGAACTTGCTTCTCGTGATGTTGTTGCTCGTGCAATATTAAATGAAATTCGGGAAGGTCGTGGTGTTGGACCAAGAAAAGATGCTGTTTTCTTAGATGTCACACACTTAGGAAAAGAGCTTATTATGAATAAGCTTCCTGAACTTCGTGAATTGGCAATAACCTTTTTAGGTTTAGACATGATTAAAGAGCCTATTCTTATTTCAGCGACTGCACACTACTCAATGGGTGGTATTCCAGTAAACATCGCTGGAAATGTTCGTAAAAATAATGAAGAGTATATAGAAGGTTTTTATGCAGCCGGTGAATGTTCATGTGTATCAGTACATGGAGCAAACCGTCTTGGTGCAAATTCAGTTCTTGAAGCACTTCTTTTTGGCCGTTATGTTGGAAAAACAATAGCAAGTGAAATTGATGATATTGAATTACGTCCTGCGAGTGTAGATGATGCAAATACTGCTTTAGCAGAAATTGATTTCCTATTAAATAATAATGGGGATGAAAGAGTACCTGTTCTTCGTGAAGAATTACAACAGTGTATGACTGCAAATGCTGGTGCATTTAGAAGTAAAGATACACTTCAAATTGCTATAGATGCTATAAAAGAACTCCGCAAAAGATTTAAACATATTCGTATTAAAGACAAATCAAAAGTTTTCAATACAGAATTACAAGAAGCGTTAGAATTCGGGCATATGCTTGATTACTCTTTATTTATTGTTGAGAGTGCGATTGCTAGAAATGAGAGTCGTGGAGCACACTACAGAGAAGATTTTGAAAAACGTGATGATGAAAACTTCTTAAAACACACTATGGCATATATGGATGAAAATGGAAATATTTCACTTGATTATATGGATGTTGTTCTTGGAAAACATGAACTACAAGAAAGACATTACTAAGGATAACTTATGAGTACACATAAAATTACTACACAACAAGTAAACTTCAAAGTATTTCGTTTTAATGCTGATGAGGATTACCTTCCATACTATGAAAATTACGATATGGAAGTAACTTCTGAGGAAGTTGTATTAGATATATTAAACAGAATTAAATGGGATCATGACGGAAGTTTTTCATATAGAAGAAGTTGTCGCCACGGTATTTGTGGAGCTTGTGCCATTAAAGTTAATGGTCGTTCAACACTTGCATGTAAAGAAAGTATGAATGATATGATAAAACTTTTTGGAAATGAGCTTACAATAGAGCCTCTTAGCAAAAAAAGAGCTATCAAAGATATGATTATTGATAAAGCAGATTTTTGGGAAAAGCATGACGCTGTTACACCGTATTTAGTAGCAGATATAGATGAAAATCCTGAGAGTGAAAACCTTATATCACCTGAAGATGCTGAAAAACTTGATGAAGCAGATTTATGTATTCAATGTGGTGCATGTCATTATGCCTGTCCTGCTGTAGAAATAAATGAAGACTTTTTTGGACCTGCTGCGTTTGCTGCAGCTTACCGTTTTTCTGCGGATGTTCGTGATAATGCAGCATCAAGATTGGTAGATGTAAATGAAGAGAAGCAAGGTGTTTGGGATTGTGTAAAATGTTTTGAATGTGCTGAGGCATGTCCAAAAGAGATAAATCCTATTGGAAAAATCACAAAACTGCACCAAATGGCTTTCCAAGAAGGGATAGCTAAAAATAATGTTGCAGTTCGACATGCTGTTGGATTTGAAAAATCTATTAAGAAAAATGGAATACTTGATGAAGGTGGTTTAGTATTATATTCTGAAGGTCCAGCAATTGTTAAACATATACCGGTAGCCTTTAGAATGTTTATAAAAGGAAAAATTGTTCCGCCGTGGGGTCTTACAAAATCAGAAAATCTTGATGAGATTCAAAAACTTGTAAAATCTTCATCAACTGCAAAGTTCTAGGAGTTAAAGAATGGAAAAACTAAAATACGCACTTTTTACTGGATGTACTGCAAAACAAAGTACTCCAGAGCAAATGATGTCAACAATGGCAGTTGCAGATAAACTTGGAATTGAGCTTATCGAGCTTACAGAAGCTTCATGCTGTGGAGCATCTCATCTTCAAGACTATGATGATTTTTTATCTGTAGTTCTTAATGCTAGAAATATTGCATATGCAGAAAAGCATGGGCTTACTATGGTCACTATTTGTAATACTTGTCAGTTAAACAGTGCTATGACAAAACATAGATTAGACAACGATGCAGAGTTAAAAGCAAGAGTAAATGAGAAACTTGCAGAAGTAGGACTTGAGTACAAAGGTACATCAAATGTGACACACTTTTTGTATGCTATTATTGATGATTTTGGACTTGATAAACTTAAAGAAATGGTTGTAACACCACTAAGTCAGTTTAATATTGCACCATTTTATGGATGTCATAATATTCGTCCCTCAGAACTTCAAAATGAAACACATAATTCTAAAGAAAACCCTTACAACCCTACATCACTTGATGATTTAATCATTGCATGCGGTGGTAAAACTGTTGATTATGAACAAAAAAATAAATGCTGTGGTTTTCATGTTGAGCTTCAAGCTCCTCATACTGCAGCAGTTTTAACAGGAAATGCAATTGCCGGTGCGATGGATGGTAATGCAGACTGGATGGTCACACCTTGTCCGTTATGTCACCTAAAATTAGATACACAAACAGCACATGCAAGTGAAGCAATTGGACGTGATGTTGAACTTCCTGTTTTACATATGCAACAAATGGTTGGTCTTGCACTTGGATGTACACCGGCTGAACTAGGATTAAACCATCACTTAGCAAAAGTAGATTTCGTTTAATTTCTATCTCTCTAAATTTATAACTCCACCTCTTTTGAGTTGGAGTTTCTTACACAACTCATACCTAATGGAACCACAATGTCAAATACAATAGAAATAATATCTTGGAATGTTAATGGAATACGTGCTGTAGCTAGCAAAGAAGCCCTAAAATGGATAGATGAGAGAGAAACAGATATATTATGTCTTCAAGAGATTAAAGCCCAAGAGAATCAAATTCCTAAAAATTTATTTAAAAAAGAGTTTGAAGAAGTACTTATTAATTCAGGTGAACGAAAAGGCTATAGCGGGACAGCTACTTTTAGCACCTTACTTGGTGATTATAATTCTACATGTACAAATATAGATACACTGAATGAAGGTAGAATTGTAGAGACACATTATGGAGATATTGTTCTTTTTAATGTCTACTTTCCAAATGGACAAAAAAATGAAGAACGTCTTGCGTATAAAATGAAATTTTATGATGATTTTTTAGCATACTGCGAGCAGCTTAAAGAAGAAGGGAAAAGTATTATTGTTTGTGGAGATGTCAATACTGCACATCGTGAAATAGATTTAAAAAATCCAAAAGCTAATGCAAAAACTTCAGGATTTTTACCGATTGAAAGAGAATGGATTGATAAATTTCTTGAACATGGATATATAGACACATTCAGGTATGTTCATGGAAATGAAGAAGATAGATACAGCTGGTGGAGTTATAGATCCAATGCAAGAGTCAAAAATGTAGGCTGGAGAATTGATTATTTTTTTATCTCAGAAGATTTAGCGGAAAACCTTGAAGATGCGTTTATTTTAGACCATATAACCGGTTCTGACCACTGTCCTGTAGGTATTAGAATTACGTTGTAAATTTCTTTTACTCTTTTTTGAGAGTTACTCTATTTC
>Ga0256829_1001452_pt1 | contig 19444 bp, 20 predicted proteins | sample 131447metaG_FD_185979 | JGI IMG/M metagenome (GOLD analysis project Ga0256829, IMG submission 185979) | Hydrothermal vent microbial communities from Lau Basin, Pacific Ocean - 131-447 | ecosystem: Environmental > Aquatic > Marine > Hydrothermal vents | place: Pacific Ocean: Lau Basin | collected...
TTGGTAGAAATATAAAAGTAGCAGCTCAAAATGCCAAACTAAACAAGCGTGTCACATCGCACATATTTAGACACTCTTATGCAACGCATCTACTCCAAGCAGGTATAGATTTGCGAAGTATTCAAGAGCTTTTAGGGCATAAATCTGTTGACTACTATGTTAATACTGTTACTCTTTTTTTTATTTCTATACCTTGCTTAGCTTCTGCTAGTTTGGGAATTGTAACTGCATCGTTATCTAGCCTTAATGAAACAGGTATTTTTTAGGTTTATAAAATTTGTCGGATAAGGAGGGAGGTATGAGAGTTAAAAAAATCTTCATAAAGCTAATCCTGTGTAATATTTGGATATAATTCGCGTATGAAATTTGAGCCGTACCCATTTGAAAAATTAAACATTTTATTACAAGACATTATACCAAATAAAAACTATATTCCTTCAGTTTTAACTATTGGTGAGCCCCAGTTTGAGACGCCAGTATTTATCCAAAATGCATTGAAGGAAAACACTAAATTGCTTCAAAAATACCCAAAAACTGGTGGAGAGACCAAGCTCCGAGATGCACAAAGAAATTTTTTTAAAAAGCGTTTTGCTGTAGATCTTAGTGATGCACAGATTATCCCTACTTTTGGTACGCGTGAAGTAATTTTCAACTTTCCACAGTTTTTACTTTTTGATAAAACAACGCCTACTATGGCATTTACAAATCCTTTTTACCAGATTTATGAAGGTGCTGCTATTGCTACTCACGCTAAGACCATCCATCTCAATCTTGATACATCAAATAATTTTAAGCCCAACATAGATGAAGATGCTCTCGGTCAATGTGACTTAGTTATCCTGAACTTTCCAAACAACCCAACAACAGCTACCTTGGATATTGACGAACTCGCACAATGGGTTTATCTTGCTCTCAAACATGACTTTGTTTTACTAAATGACGAGTGCTATAGTGAGATATATACAGACCAACCTTCCCCCTCTCTTTTAGAGGCAAGTATCCATGCAGGCAATCCAAACTTTAAAAATATACTTGTCATAAACTCCATCTCAAAACGCTCCTCCGCACCAGGTCTTAGAAGCGGTTTTATTGCTGGTGATGCACAAATACTTTCCGAGTATATGAAGTATAGAACTTATGTAGGATGTGCCTCCCCCCTTCCTCTACAAAGTGCAGCCACCGCCGCTTGGAATGATGAAGAACATGTAAAGGCATCAAGGAAGATTTATAACAATAACTTCAAAATTGCTAAAGAGATACTAGGTACTGAGATTCCTAAAGCGACATTTTACCTCTGGATTCAGGTCAAAGATGCCTTAAATTTTACAAAAAAACTCTATCAAGAGTATAATGTTAAGGTGCTTCCAGGGGAATACCTTGCAAGAGATGATGCACAAGGACACAATCCAGGTATAGACTATATACGAATTGCTCTTGTTGAAAATGAAGAAAAAACAAGAGATGCACTACAAAGAATTAAGGAGTGCTTCAATGCCTAAGATAGATGAACTCAAAGCAAAAATCCTCAAAGCCCAAACAGATGCAGATATTGCATCATTATATATCCTAGAATCTGATGCACATAAACTTTTTGATGAAGAAACTCTTCACGGATTTTATGCTAACATCTTGGATATGGCACTTGAAAATCTTACAAACGCACTAGAGAGTATGCGTAAAATGAAAATAGATGAAGTGCAAGATTTCGCAACACTGAGAGCTCTTTATGAATATGCCATAGAACACTACAGTGCAGGTGACACCCAAGATGCTTCTGCTCTTTTTGAAGTACTCAGTGGTCTTACAGAAGATAAAAAGTTTAGTGATGCACTCCATTTGCATACCCTTGCTTCTAAAGAAAATATAAGCTTAGATGATTTCATAGATACGATTGCTGATCTCCAAGCTACTCAAAAAGCTGGAACTTTTTATATGAGTGAGTTTACAAATAAGGCACAAAAATTGCTAGATAAATCCCAAAGGAAAGGGGAATAGCGAATGAAAATACATTTTATAGGGATAGGTGGCATAGGCATCTCAGGTCTTGCACAATATATGCACTTCAACGGTCATGAAGTAAGTGGCTCAGATATAGCAGATACACTCATCACAAAAAAACTTCGTGATATGGGGATAAAAGTAACCGTACCCCACGATAAAAATGCTATAAACAACCAAGACTTAATTGTCCACTCAGCTATCATTCGCCCTGACAATCCAGAAATCATCGCAGCAAAAGAAAAGGGCATCGAAGTGCTTGCACGCAGAGAAGCTCTCCCTCAGATACTTGCAGGTAAAAAAGTTTATTCTGTTGCAGGGGCACATGGTAAAAGTACAACGACAGCTATTCTCAGTGCTATCATGTGCGGTTCAGCTATCATCGGTGCAGAGTCAAAAGCCTTTGGCTCCAATGTGCGTTATGAAAAGAGTAGTGATGTGATGCTCTTTGAAGCTGATGAGAGTGATGGTAGTTTTTTAAACTCCAACCCTTACTGTGCAATGGTTATCAATGCAGAACCTGAGCATATGGAATATTATGATTATAATTATGAACTATTTTATGACTCCTACCGTACATTTATCAAAGAGGCAAAATGCCGTGTTCTTAACGGTGAAGATCCATTTCTCTCCACACTCGTAAACGAGATAGAAGCTTCTTGGCTCTACCCAAGTAAAGATATAGCAAACATAGAGTATGTACTCATCAACGATGAACCTCATACAAGGTTTACCCTTAGAAGTCTTGGTAGTTTTGAAGTTTGGGGCTTTGGAAAGCATATAGCCCTTGATGCTTCTTTAGCTATCCTTGCTGCTCATGAGTCTATGGACATTGATGAGATTCGTACAAATTTACTTAACTTTAAAGGGATTAAAAAACGCTTTGACATCATCAATCTGGAAGAAGATGGCGTTATAATAGATGACTATGGGCATCATCCAACTGAGATAAAAGCTACTTTGAACTCTGTAAAAGAGTACGCAACACTCAAGGGGTTTGATAAGATTACAGCTATCTGGCAACCACACAAATACTCTCGAACCATAGATAACCTTGAAGAGTTTATTCAATGTTTTGAGGGTGCAGATGAGCTCATTATCCTCCCTGTTTGGGCAGCTGGCGAAGCAGCTAAAGATATAGATTTTATCAAACAATTTTCCCGCTATAATCTCACTATGGCAGATAAGATAAAACGAGCCAACAACAACATCACTATCATCAAAGACAAGCAAGATTTAAAAACTATAAATAATGGTCTTGTCATTGGTTTTGGTGCGGGTGATATCACCTACCAAATCCGAGGTACAGCCTAAGTAGATGGCTGCGGATAATATTATACTTTATAGGATATAAATTTGGCATATACATTTGGACTTACCATAGTCGCACTTTTTTTCTTAAGCATGCACTATTTTACAGAATTAGACAAAAAACAAAAGACTCTTATAACTGTTATCTTACTTGTAGTGATTTTAAGTGCTATCGCTTACAATAAATACACCTCTGCCCAAAGAGACGCTATGCTCGCTGTCGTAACAGCATATCAACAAGGCAAATCTGTAGAGTGTAAGGGGATCAAAGTAAATGCAAAGCTCTATGATCTTAGCACTGGAACTTACACTTTTATCGGCAAAAAAAACACTCCAAACTATGAGCAGATGATTAGTGTTTCTTCATGCAAATAGTCTCTCAACTTGATTTAGATGAGCATATAGCTGAGTTTCAAAGCTTCTTTTCTCGCAATACTAACCTTTATATCGAAGGTGATCAGGAGCTTCACTTTCGTTACATTAAAGCACTTGATAAACTAGAGTTTAAAGCCCCACCAAAAGTAGCAGATTTCTCAAACATCAAATTACATCTAAAAAAAAATGGTATTCTTAACTTTGAACAGATTTTTGAGATAGTTAAGGTTGTGCGTTACTTTCGCTACCTAAAAAACCGTCAAATCGATGGTCTTCTTGGTGAGTGGATCTCTAAATTTGAATTTGATGAACGATTTTTAGAGATAGAAAAATACTTTACAAATGATGGTAAATTTGAAGAAAATCTTGATGCAGACCTCTTTGGTCTCTCACAGAGGATTCAAGAGCAAAAGAGCAATATCTCCTCTTCACTCAAAAGACTTACCTCCTCTGCAAAACTCTCATCATACCTGATGGATACACAGCTTCACTATGTGAATGACGAAGATTGTTTGCTTGTTCGTGGTGGTTTCAATCATGTCCTTAAAGGTGCAGTAGTTGGACGCAGTACAAGTGGTGGCTTTTTTGTCTCCCCTGATTCTATCATGAAAGCAAAAGAGAAGATACGCTTTATCAACCAAGAGAGAGAGGCTATCTTTTATAGCTATGCCAAAGAGTTTTCGACTGCCTTAATCCAACTTCAAGCCTTTATCAACTTCATAGATAAAGAATTTACCCGTTTTGACAACTACCAAGCAAGAGTGCTTTTTGCAAAAAGTAAAAATCTCAAAATCATCAAAAGTCAATCAAATTCAAAGATTATCTTACATGATTTTAAACACCCAGCCCTTCACAATGCAAAAGCGGTAAGTGTTGACTTTTCAAAAAGTATATTGATGATAACAGGTGTCAATGCTGGTGGAAAAACAATGCTCCTCAAATCCATCTTAGCAGCTGCCTATATGGCAAAATATATCATCCCGATGAATCTTGACGAGCACAAAAGTAAGATAGGCTCATTTAAGAGCATTCTTAGCATCATAGATGATCCACAAAATGTCAAAAATGACATCTCAACATTTGCTGGACGGATGAAAGAATTTTCTCACATCACCAAGCAAAAACAAGCCCTAGTTGGTGTCGATGAGATAGAACTTGGAACTGACTCAGATGAGGCAGCAGCACTTTTTAAAGTGATACTCGATGACTTGATCAAAAAAGGTCAAAAGATAGTCGTTACAACCCATCACAAAAGACTCGCCGCACTCATGGCTGACCGTGATGATGTTGAACTTATGGCAGCTATCTATGATGCAAATTTACGAAAACCAACTTATGAGTTTATGCAGGGCATCATAGGGAAGAGTTATGCCTTTGAAACAGCTTCACGCTATGGCATCGCTCCCTCAATAGTCAAAGAGGCTAAGAGCGTGTATGGTGACAATAGTGAAAAACTTAATCTTCTCATTGAGAGAGGAAGTGAGTTGGAGAGGGAACTCAAAAACAAACATAAAAGAGTAGATGAAAAACTACAAAGTTTGAGGGATAAAGAGAGAGAATTAAAAGAACTCAAAGACTCTCTTTTTAAAGAGCTTGATGAACAAAAAAAAGCACTCAAACAAAGTTATGATATAGCGATAAACGAAGCTAAAACTGCTGCAAGAGCTGGTGATACAAAAGCGATTCATCGAGCGATGAATAAGGCAAATAAAAAACTGCCAAAAAAAGAGGAACAAACTATAGTCCCTCACAGAACCTATAAAATAGGCGACGAAGTGAAGTACCACACTCAAAAAGGGACCATAAAAGCACTCAAATCCAACAAAGAAGCTATCATCGAGATCAATGGGATGACAGTCCGTGTAAAAACACAACATCTCAAACCAACAAAGATACTCAAACCAAAACCACAAACAGATCTCAAACTACAAGTGGAGAAAAAAGCAGGTTTAAAATGTGATCTGCATGGACTTCGAGCTAGTGAGGCTTGTGATCTCCTTGATAAATTTCTCTCAGATGCACTCATCAATGGATGGGATGAAGTGATTGTCTATCATGGCATAGGGACAGGAAAACTCTCCTACGCTGTCAAAAATTTTCTTCAAGCACATCCCAGCGTAGAAAAGTTTGAAGATGCACCACAACACTTAGGTGGTTTTGGTGCAAAGATAGTTTGGCTTTAGGATAAAATTACTCATGAAAAAAATATCAATCATTGGTGGTGGAGCAAGTGGTCTTTTGTGTGCAATCTACTGTGCAAGACAAAACCTGAGTGTAGATCTTTTTGAACAAAACCAGAAACTAGGTAAAAAGATTTTAGTCTCAGGCAATGGACGATGCAACATCACAAATGAACATCTTAGTAGCGATAATTATTTTAGCCAACACCCTGAGTTTGTAAGCTATGCGTTAGATAATTTTGGATTTAATGCTTTTCGCAAATTTTGTAAATCTATTGGTCTCTTTTTAGATATAAAAAGTGATGGCAAAGTGTATCCACTCTCCAATGAAGCAAGATCAGTGCTTACACTTCTTACAACTCATGCCAAAAAACTAGGGGTTAACATCTTTGTTGATTCTAAGATTACAGATGTCCAAGCAATGCTTTTAAAGTATGATGCAGTGGTAGTGGCAACTGGAAGTCAGGCAGCATCTCACCTTGGTGGCAATTCTGATGGTTTAGAGTTTGCTCGAGAATTTGGACACAATATTATCCAAACCTATCCCTCTTTAGTGCAACTAGAGACAGATTCAAAACTATTGAAAAAAATGGCAGGGGCGAAGATGAATGGGGAGGTAACACTCCTTATCAACAACCAAGTGGAGCAAACAACCAAAGGCGATATTCTCTTCACCAATTATGGGCTTTCAGGGTTTGCAATACTCGATATATCACAAAGTGCCAGCGTAGCTCTTAGTGAGTACCGCTCAGTCCAAGTAAGTCTCAACCTACTTCCTAGTTTTACTGCACAAAAACTCTCAGCATATATTCTTAGTGCATCAAAAGAGATAAAATATATCACTCTTCATGAAATTCTTTGTGGACTTGTACCCCACAAAATAGCCACTGGCATCATAATGCATCTCAATGTTGAAGAGCAAACATCAACCATAGATACAAAACTAAGTAAAAAAATCGCCAATGCACTCTTAAATCTTAGATTTACGATAGATGCAACGCATGGCTTTCGACATGCCGAAGTTGCAGGTGGTGGTGTAGATCTCAGTGAAATAGATCCAAAAACAATGGAGTCTTACAAACAAAAGAACCTTTATTTTTGTGGAGAAGTTTTAGATGTTGTGGGAGAGCGTGGTGGTTATAATTTTGCTTGGGCATGGGCAAGTGCTTATTTGGCTGCTCAAAGCATAAGTGTTAAATAAAATATGCTAAACTTATCTTACAATATCTCAATCAAAAGTTATGGAGTAAAATATGACAGAAGAGCTTGAACTCCTTAAGCTAAGTCTTAAAGATTTTTTTAGTGCAAAGATGCTGAAGTTTTCAGTGCTTCCATTTTTAGCTGTACTCTTCATCATGTATCTCTTTTTCTTTGCACTTGCTGGTGCTGGTTTAGATACACTTGGGACAATGGATTTTCAATCGACTGAGACCACTATTCAAAATGGCATACCCCATACTGAGACTATTCAAACGCAACTAGAGGGTTCTTCTATCATAAAGTTCTTGATGAATTATACACTTACCTCGTGGCTCGCTTCTTTTCTTGTTTATGCTGTTGGTGGATTAGCAGTTCTTTATCTCTCCATAGTCTTAGCCCTTGTGGTGATAGGCTTTTTAACACCTTATATTTTAAGAGAGATTCAAAGACGACATTACAAAGATGTAGAGGTGCTTGGTTACGCAAACTTCTTTACATCCCTACTGAGGGTTATCAAATATTTTACTATTATGATGCTCTTGTTTTTCTTTTTAATCCCTTTTTATTTTGTACCTTTGTTAAATGTAGTAGCGTTTAACCTACCTTTGTATTATTTCTTTCATAAAATGATAACTTTTGATGTAGCTTCAAACATAGTGACACAGGAGGAAAAACGACTTATCGCTTATAAAATGGGAAATTCACTGAGACTTAAAACCCTTGCACTCTATCTTATTTCACTCATCCCTTTTGCAATATTTTTTGGTGCAGTTTTTTATGTCATTTACCTTGGACATAACTATTTCATACAAGTAAAAGAACTAAGATAACCCAATGCTTTTTGGCGAACTACTTTTGTAGTTCATCTATCTGTTTATCAACACTATCTTTTACAACACCATTGATTCCACCTGCATCTATCTTGTTAAAATAGAGTAAACCAACAACGACAATAACCGCCAATAACAATAATTTAATCATCTTTTTCCTTTTATCTTATTTTGCGAACTCTATCGCTCGACTCTCCCTGATAACATTTACTTTTATCTCACCAGGGTATTGTACTTTTTCCTCTATCTCTTTAGCTATCTCTTTAGCGATAAGGACAGATTCATCATCATTGATAAGAGATGCATTGACTATCACTCTTACCTCACGCCCAGCATTGATAGCATACACTTGTTTCACACCATTATGATTAGAAGCTATATCTTCTATCTCTGTGACACGCTTTAAGAAACTCTCTAAAACTTCCCTTCTTGCACCTGGTCTAGCGGCAGAGAGAGCATCTGCTGCACAAACAGCAGCACACTCAATGGTATCCATCTCTTCATGCCCATGATGTGCATAGATAGCATTGATGACAACACTGTCTTCATTGTACCTTTTACAAATATCAGCACCAAGATCAATATGGTTTCCATCACTATCGTGGGTTAAAGCCTTCCCTATGTCGTGTAAAAGACCAGCTCGTTTGGCAACTCTAACATTTGCACCCATCTCTCCTGCCATCACACCAGCAAGATGGGCTACTTCAAGGGTATGGGCTAGAGCATTCTGTCCATAAGATGCTCTGTATCTAAGTTTACCTATGAGTTTGATAAGTTCTGGATGCATAACACCAACATCCATCTCAGATATCAACTCCTCCCCCTCGCTCAAGATACCCTCTTCAAATTCATCTCTCACTTTTGTATAGATCTCTTCGATGCGGGCAGGTTGGATACGACCATCTTCTATGAGTAACTCTAAAGTTTTAGTAGCTATTGCGCGTCTATAGAGATTAAAACAACTCACCAAGATAGCATTGGGTGTATCATCTATCACGATATCTACACCTAAAATACTCTCTAAGGACTTGATGTTTCTCCCCTCTTTTCCTATGATGCGACCTTTGAGTTCATCACTATCTAAATGCACTAAGTTTGTTAAGCGTTCATTGGCAAACTCACCTGCAAATCGACTTGTAGCCTGAGCTAATATGTAGTTTGCCTTTTTCTTTGCAGTTTTTTTTGCTTCATTTTCATATTTTCTTACAATATGTGCTATCTCTGAACGAGATTTTTCTTCTACATTTTGAAGTAAAACAACTTTTGCTTCATCTTTAGTCATCCCAGCACTATTTTCTACAATATGAAGTGCCTCATCAATCTTTGATTCATATTTTGTTTTAAGTACATCTAAGGACTTTTCCAATCTTTGTAGATCTTGTTTTTGAGAGTTTATTTTTGCACTCTCCACCTGAATCCTTTGTTCCTCATCCCTTACAAAGTGTCTAAACTTTTGCTCTTTTTTGATAACATCATCTTCTCTTTGATGCATATCTGCTTTGGCTTTATTTTTAGCACTTTCGTATCGTCTAGTGGCTTCTAACTCTATCTCTTTTGCTTTGTGATTACTTTTTTGTAAAAGATGTTGTGCTTCATTTTCTATAGCACTTGCTTTTGCCTTTGCTTTTTCTACAAATATATCAAATTGCGCACTTGTAATCTTTTTAGAGATGTAAAAACCAGCAACTCCACTCACTGTAGCTGTCATACCACCTAGTAGTATCTCATTTAACATCATATTTCCTGTTCTTAAACAGCCTGGTATTGTTGTGTTTTTGGTGTTAGATATATATCTGCTTTGACATCAAAGTCATCACAAATATACCCTCTTGTGTAACATAAATCATTTTGGATAAAAAGCGTATATGGTTTCTTTTTTAACTTTGCGAAGAAACGATCGTACATCCCCGCTCCAAAACCTATTCTTTGTAAATTACCATCTACACCTACAACTGGTACTATGGCTATATCAATATTATTAATTTTTTTAAAACTATCTCCCGCTTCATATATATTAAATTTCTTTTTTTGTAGCGGTAACCTAAATGGTACTACTTTAAAACTTTTATTTTGCATAAATGGCAGTAAAATGTTATTTTTCTTACGCAATTTAACAATAATTCTTTTTATATTAACCTCGTTTTCAAGAGGAAAATATAAAAGTATATTTTTGTTTTTTATTTTCTTTAATAACAATTCAAGTTTATTATTGACTAAATGATTTTTGTATCTTTTGTTGAAAAGAGATGATCTCTTCATCATATCAAGACATTTTTTTCTAAAAATTGGTTTTGTAAGTGTCATATAAATTCTTTAAGATATAATTATCCAAAATTATGCAAAAATTACATAATTTAGAATAACTTAAATTTTACACTAATAAGGTATAACTATGCTTAAAAAAACTTTTCTTTCTATCTTTCTTCTTTTTTCTACCACTTTTTTCATAGCGTGTAGCAACGATACGAAAAACACAAACGATATGCTCTCATCAAATGAGCATGTACTTACATCGCTTCAAGGTAAACAAATAGTAGTGAAACAAGATACGGATGGTTTTTACCTAGTTGGAGATAAAGACAAACTCGTTATCTTTGATATCTTTGCTACATGGTGTCCCCCATGTCAAGCCTCTGCATCACACTTAAGTGCGCTCCAAGATAAATATAAAGATGACATACTCATCATAGGCGTAACGATTGAACAGCCTGAGAAAACTGCAGAAGGAGTAATCATCAATGATAAACTCAAGAAGTTTCGACTCAAATATAATGCAAGATACACCATGGTAAATTCTGATGAAAATTCAGCTTTAAGTGATGCCATCACAAAATCACTTAAGATGGGTCCTAGGTACCCCATCCCCTTGATGGCTATCTATAAAAATGGAAAGTATATCAATCATTATGTTGGCGTTATTCAAGAAGAGTTTGTTGAGAGTGACATTAAAAGAGCATTGAATAAATAGATGTTTAGTTTTTTTAGAAAAAATAATGCACCAAAAAAGCGAAAATATTTTACTAAAGATGAACTCGAAGATGCTCTACTTGAAGCTGATGTTGAGTATGAACTTGTAGAGGTTATACTGGAGCAAACCTATCAAAAAAAAATCACAAGAGAGATTTTGCGTTCAAAACTTTTAGCAACACTTGCTTACACCTCCTATCAAGAACCAGAGTTTGCACCACCCTTTGTTGAACTCATAGTCGGTGTCAACGGAGCAGGTAAGACAACTACCATCTCTAAACTTGCTGCAAAATACAAAGAGGAAGGCAAAAGTGTTCTTCTTGGAGCTGGTGATACTTTTCGTGCAGCAGCTATAGAGCAACTTACACTTTGGGCTAAAAAACTCGACATCCCCATAGTCTCTTCAAAGCAGGGACATGATTCTTCTGCTGTAACTTATGATGCGATAGACTCTGCTAAAGCTAAGGGAATTGAACATGTTATCATAGATACAGCTGGTAGGCTTCATACTCAAACCAATCTATCTAATGAACTCAGAAAGATACACCGCATCTGTGAAAAAGCACATAATGGAGCACCTCACAGAACAGTGCTTGTGATAGATGGCACACAAGGAAACTCTGCTATAGCTCAAGCAAAAGCATTTAATGAGATGATAGGGATTGATGGCATCATCATCACAAAGCTAGACGGTACAGCCAAAGGGGGGAGTGTCTTTTCAATAGCTTATGCTCTTGAGCTTCCTATCCTCTATGTTGGTACGGGTGAACTCCCTCAAGACTTACAAAAATTTGACAAATATGAATTTGTAGATACTCTCTTAGATGCTCTTTTTGAGCTCTAAGCGACATCTAAAAATTTATCTCGTATTGCTAAAAAGTCCTCTTTATTTTCTAAAAATATATCTATAATCTCTGGGTCAAAATGTTTCCCTTTCTCCTCAACCAACATTTTAAATATGTCTTCATCAGCCCATGCTTTCTTATAGGCTCTCGCGGAACCAAGGGCATCAAAAACATCGGCAACTGCTGTAATTCGACCCTCAATAGAAATATTTTTTCCTTTAAGAGCATTTGGGTATCCACTTCCATCATATTTTTCATGATGTTCATGTGCTATCTTCGCAGCTATTGCTAAAAGTTTTTTGTCCGAATGTTTGAGCATATCGTATCCAAGTCTTGCATGTGTTTTCATGATTTCCATCTCATCAGGAGTCAATCTCCCTGGTTTATTGAGTATGGCATCGGGGATACCAACTTTACCTATATCGTGCATAGGAGATGCTTGTTTGAGTATCTCGGCATCAAACTCATGCATACCACTATAGAGGGCTAAAATCTTAGTGTATTCCGCTACCCTTTTTACATGATTGCCAGTCTCTTTAGAACGAGTTTCACCAATCGTACCCATGGTAAATATGATCTCTTTTTGTGTATCTCTTATATCTTTTGTTAATTCGATAACCTCTATGATTTTTTCATCATGTTGGGCTTCTAAAAGATCATTTGTTTTTTCAAGGTTTAGTTTGAGTGCTTCTGCTTCTTTTTTACTTGTAATATCTTGTCGTATAGCATGATAGCCAACATGTTTACCATCTAAATCATAATCTGCTTCTGTAATAGCTTCTACCCAGTAGAATCCTCCATCTTTTTTTTTATTTTTTACTTCACCACGCCAATATTTTTTTACTTCTAAATCATCCCACATCTCTTTAAAAATACTTTTAGGCATATCTGGATGCCTGACAATACTGTGTGGCTCACCTATGAGTTCCTTTTTATCATAACCACTCAATTGAGCAAAAGCACTACTTGCATTGAGTATTTTTCCATTTAAATCTGTTTGAGAATAGATAATGTATTTATCAAAAGTATCTAATAATCTTTCTAAATCATCTAAATATAGGGTTGTTTTATGTATTGAAAATTTTATAAAAGCGTACACAACTATGAAACATGCAAACAGTATCCATATCAAATATTGTTGCGGAACAAAAACAAAAATTGCAAATATTACAATAAATGAAATTATTAACAATTTATTTAATAACTGAAGTTTTTTTGTTAGATGTAAGTTTTTCATAAAAAGAGACTATCACAATTGTGTTTATAAAAGTATAAAATTCTTTATTTAGTCTTATTTCATGACAATTTGTCATCTTTTAAAACAATTACTCAAAATATATGTATAATTTTGGATATTTTAAAACAAAGATATGAAGGTAAACAATGGCAAAGCATAAAATACTGTTTGAGTGTCAACACTGTGGACTCACTACTCCAAAATGGATGGGTAAATGTACCAACTGTGGGTCTTGGGACTCTCTTGTCGAGCTTACTGTAGAGCAACAAGAACATGTAAAAAAAACAAAATCTACAACTTTGCAACATTCAAAGGCACAAAGTATTAACAGCATTAAAGAGGAAGAAGTGTTTAGATTTTCTTCCCAAGATGCGGAGTTAGATACCGTACTCGGTGGTGGAATAGTCCCGGGTTCTCTTACTTTGATTGGGGGTAGCCCAGGTGTGGGTAAGTCAACTTTACTCTTAAAAGTTGGTGGGGATATAGCTAAAAGTGGAAAAAATGTTTTATATGTCACAGGGGAAGAATCAAGTGGACAAATAAAACTGCGAGCCAATAGACTCGGTGCAAATCAAGACAATCTTTATCTACTCAGTGAGATTAGGCTTGAACAAGTATTAATCGAATTAGAGCATCGGACATATGACTTTTTAATCATAGATTCTATTCAAACACTTTATTCAGAAGCCATCACTTCAGCACCAGGGTCTGTGACACAAGTAAGACAAATTACTTTTGAATTAATGCGTATAGCAAAAGAGAGAGATCTGTCCATATTTATCATTGGGCACATCACAAAAGAAGGCTCCATCGCAGGACCAAGAGTCTTAGAACATATGGTAGATACTGTACTATATTTTGAAGGAGATTCTTCTCAAGAACTACGCATACTGAGAGGCTTTAAAAATCGTTTTGGACCTACAAATGAGGTAGGTGTCTTTGAGATGCGTAGCGAAGGACTTATCTCTGCTACAAACATCTCATCAAGGTTTTTTAACCGTGACTCGACTCAGGCTGGTTCAGCTCTTACTGTAGTTATGGAAGGTTCACGACCACTCATCCTTGAAGTACAAGCACTTGTAAGTGAGTCACATACTCCAAACTCTAAAAGACAAGCTACTGGGTTTGATAACAACAGGTTAAACATGCTTCTTGCACTACTAGAGAGAAAATTAGAGATTCCACTCTCTGGTTATGATGTATTTATAAACATTACAGGTGGAATTAAAATAAATGAAACTTCAGCAGATCTAGCCGTTTTGGCTGCAATTATTAGTAGTTTTCGTGAACGCGCAATTTCAAAAAAGACTATATTTTTAGGAGAAGTTTCATTGGTTGGTGATGTTAGAGAGGTATTTGGACTTGATGTAAGACTCAAAGAAGCAAAACTACAAAGCATCTCAAAGGTTCTCTTAGCTAAAAAGCCACTAGAGAAGACAACGATGAAAACTTTTATTGTTGATGAAGTTACAAAACTTTTAGAATGGTATTAATACCAAAATTGTGCAATACTTTAAAATCATTTTTACTATAATAATGTATAATAAGGGTAATAGATTATTTTAAAGGGTAAATATTGATTGACGCAGAGTACAGAAGTGAAGAAAGATTCGCAAAACTATCATTGGCATATACTACAGATGATGAAAAACAAAAGGTGCTTAAGTGCGTAGATGAGATCACTGCAAAATATGATGCACAGCCTGAAACATACACTTGTGATATTTCTGATGGTAAAAGAGAAGTGCTCGTTATCGAATACCATGATGATATGGATCGTGCATCAGGACCAATTTTTGAAGAAATTATGAAAGAATTGCATATAACAAACTGTGATTAATACACAAAAGATATGTTATACTAATAAAAATAAATTTTATTTAAGGGAAAACTAATGGCAGAGGAAGAAGCAAAAGAGGTTCAAGAAGAAGAAAAAGAAGGTGCAGGAAAAAAGTCCAATATGCTCATGATAATTATCATAGCTGTTTTGGTTTTAATTATAGTTATTGGAGCAGTTGTCGCTGTTGTCCTTATGGGTGATGATGAGGAGCAGGCTGTCTCAAATAACACACCAGTAACTAGACAAGCTGCAGAACCTCAAAAAAGAAGAGCAAATACTGCACTTGCAGGTTCGCGTCGTTTAAGCGATATAGGGATTCTTTATCCACTTGATAGCTTTACGGTAAATCTAAAGAGTGACTCTGGTAGAAGATATCTCAAAGCCACATTATCACTTGAATTAAGTGATGAAGCACTCTCTGTAGAACTGGATGCAAAGGCTCCTGTAGTGAGAGATAGAATCATCCGAATACTTACTTCAAAAACATTAGAAGAGATATCTTCTAAAAAAGGGAAACAAAAAGTATCTGATCAAATTCAAGATACTCTCAACTCTATGATTTCAGATGGGAAGATACAGGGTATCTATTTTACAGAATTTGTTATACAATAAATGATAGGGATAGACCTTATTAAAATTTCTCGTATGAAACGCTTCATAGAGCGTTTCGGCGAGAAAGCCCTCCAGAAATTTCTTTCTCAAGATGAGATAAACCTAGTAAAAAACTACAAAACTGCTGCTGGGTTTTGGGCTACAAAAGAAGCTACTTCTAAAGCACTTGGCGTAGGCATCGGTCAGGATTGTAGCTTCTTTGACATAACTATATCAAAAACAGATAAGGGTGCCCCTATCATAAAACTATCAGATAAAGTTGTCCAGAGATTTAACATCAAAGATACCAGTGCCTCCATCACTCATGATGGGAAATATGCCATAGCTGTTACAGTGATCCAAACGCTCTAACCTCCACCAACAAAGTCAAGCAACTCCAGTCTGTCTCCATCAGATAACTTATAATGACCCCAGTTGTCCTGCTTGACTATCTCCATATTGACAGCAGCAGCCATAACCTTAGTAACTAAATCTAGTTCTTTGAGTACATATGCCAATGTAACTCCATCTTCAAATTTTTTTTCTTCACCATTGATGAGTATTTTCATATTTTTTCTTTATTATTTTATATAAAGGATTATATCAAAGAATTTGTTATAGTTTATAAAAGTTGGGGTTATTTATGGAGAGGCACTTACTCTATTCATTCTCATTTCATTTAGCTACCATATGCTTCGATAACTAAAATAAAAAGAGTAGTCAATGTTTAAAAAACTAATAATATCAATTTTTATAACTATGCCAATCTTTGCATCGGTGATCTCTGTGAGTGTCATAAAGCCCATTGCAAAAGATATAGCCGTTACAGTAGATGCTACAGGTAATGTTATAGCAAAAAATACAACTAGCATAACAGCAACAACAAGTGGTCTTTTAAAGATGAAAGTTTCACAAAATAGTTTTGTCACCCAAGGGGAACTTATTGCTCAAGTGAGTAATAAACTTCGTGAGAATAAAATAGAACTTTTGAAGAAAAGTTTAAAACTACAAGAAAAAGGGATAACACTCCAAAAAGATAAAATAAAGACAGCCAAAGAGAAGTACCAAATGGGTGTTGGCTCACAAAATAATTATCTTGCTCAGAAGATAACGCTCGGACAACTTCAAAAACAGTACAATAGTTCAAAAAATGGATATGAAGCACTTCTCCTAGAACAAACAAATAGTCTTATATATGCACCTACAAGTGGCGTGATAACAAATCCACTAGCCAATGACAGCTACATAAACTATGGTGCAAAGATAGCAACTCTTTTAGAAAACAAAAATATTATCAAACTCTTTGTAGAGAGCACCTATGCACAAGAGATACAAAAAAATATGGATGTCAAAATTTTAAGTAGCTATAAAAACTGCAATGCAAAAGTTATAACTATTTTACCCCGTAGCTCAAATAACTTAGTTGAAGTGATGGTACGAACAAAGGAAAACCTCCCTTTAAATCTACAAATAAATGGAAAAATCATACTTAAATATTCACATGGAGTACTCATCCCAAAAAGTGCTATTGTCCTTGTCCAAAATCATCCTGCTGTTTATCTCATTGACGATAAAAACATCGCTCATTTAGTTTTCATAGAGATACAAAAAGATATGATAGACAAGGCACTCATCAAAAACACTTTGCCAAAGGATGCAAAAGTAGCTCTGAAAAATGCCTATATGTTACATGATAATTTAGAAGTGAGTGTAAAATAATGCAAGAAAAAAAAGATTTTTACCACTCCATTTTAAAAAATAAGCTTGCTATTATTCTTATCATTTCACTTTTAGCCACTGTGGGTTATAGGCTCTCAACAACTATTCCTCAGGGTGTATTACCAAATATATTTTTTCCTCGTATTGAAGTAGTTATCAACAATGGTTATACCCCCATAGCTCAGATGCTCTACTCTGTCACAAAACCGAGTGAAGGAGCTTTAAAAACTGTGCAAGATGTTGAAAAAATTGTCTCCTCTACCTCTGTTGGAACTACCAATATAAATATCTATTTTGACTGGAGTATTGATCCATATTTAGCGTATCAACTCGTACAAGCTCGCATGGCACAGATAAAAAATTCCATAAGTAAAAACGCAAAGATTACCATACGACAAGCAACACCAAGTATCTATCCTGTATCTATCTACACCATAAGCTCGGACAATATCTCTCGTGCGAAACTTACCGAAAAACTCTACTATGAACTCAAACCTGTGATGCTAGGGATTGATGGCGTTTTTGACATACAGATGAAAGCACCTGTTTGGAGTGAATATAAACTGGTACTCGATAGTAAAAAAGTAGCAGAATATAAACTCAATGTAAATGATATCATCACCCAACTCAAAGCTCAAAATAGCATAGATTTTTTAGGGCTTATCAACTCTAAACATACCCAATATATTTTATCTTTGAAGCAAAAAAGAGATAATGCTAATGAACTCCTTGACTTCAACATTCATCTAGGCAATAAAAAAAGTATAAAACTCTCTAATATTGCACTTATCTTAGAACAACAAAACCCCATTAAACAATTTTGTGCATCAAGTAGATATAAAAATAGTGTCGTATTTGACCTACTCCGCCAGCCAAACGCAAATGCAGTAAGTGTACAAAAATATTTTGATAAAAAGGTAAAAGAACTCAATATAAAACTCTCTCATGAGGGGATACATATAGAAAAATATTATGATGGTACAGAGTTTATTAAAGAGGCTCTTAGTAGTGTCATAGATGCTATAGCTCTTGGTTCTATTATCTCAGTGCTTATAGTATTTTTCTTTTTAAGAAAATTCACCCTCTCTTTAGCTGCTCTTGTTATCATACCTATAACTTTTTTTATCACGATGATAGGGATGAAACTTATAGGAATAGATTTCAATATCTTCTCTCTTGGTGGGATGGTAGCAGCTCTCGGTGGGCTGATAGACCATATGCTCATAGTTATAGAAAGTATCGAACGCCACTATGAAAATGGTGAAACAAAACAAAACTCCATCATCAAAGGATCTCGTGAGATTTTACCTATTATGAGTGTAGCTACTATCCTTTCGGTTCTTATCTTCATCCCACTTCTCCTTGTTAGTGGGATAGTTGGAGAGTTTTTTAAACAGTTATCTATCGTTTTAGTTATCACTTATATAGTCTCTCAAATTATAGCCATCTTTCTCACACCTATCATCGCTTATCTTGCGCTTCCTAATACTATCAATAAGCATGAAGATTTTATGCAAAAATACATAGACAAATATATTCATTTTTTACGAAAAAGCTTCAAATACGCTTGGATTTCCCTCCCTATCATCATAGCTTCTCTTGCAACTTCTGCTTATCTTTATCTCCATATTCCCTCTACTTTTTTACCAGAGTGGGATGAGGGAAACATAGTTGTTGATCTAGTCCTACCTACAGATATAACGCTAGAGCAATCTCAAGAGGAGTTTGCTCAGGTAGGAAAAATCATCTCCGCCATAGAGGAAGTTGATGGTTGGAGTATGCGGATAGGGACAGGGCTAGGACGCTTAAGTAAGCCCATAAATAACGGAGATTTTCTCGTAACTCTCAAATCACACCATAAACGCAGTAGTTTTGAGGTGATAGATGTGTTAAGAAGTAAGATAAAATCACACATACTAAACATAGTAGAACTTGGAGTCTCACAAGTTTTGGAGGATAGGCTCGGTGACATTATGGGTGCAGAAGCACCCATAGCTGTGATGCTTTATGGTTCAAACTCTGATGAACTCACACAAGAGGGGTACAAGCTACAAAAAAAACTCAAAACCATACAAGATGTTGAAGAGGTAAGTGTTCTCACATCTTATGCTTCTCCCTCGATCAATATTAGAGCTAAAAGTATTGCACTCTCACGATATGGTATAGATGAAACGATGATAAGAACTCAAATCCGCTCACTCTACTATGGTGAAGTGGTCCTAAGCATAGCAAATGGTGAAAAACTTACAAATCTTAGAGTGATGATGAGTCGTCCAAATATCGACCCAATAGAGTATCTCAAATCCAACCTAAAAATCTATTCGCCAACACTCAAAGAGCAAATCCCCCTC
>Ga0256829_1001453_pt1 | contig 19437 bp, 19 predicted proteins | sample 131447metaG_FD_185979 | JGI IMG/M metagenome (GOLD analysis project Ga0256829, IMG submission 185979) | Hydrothermal vent microbial communities from Lau Basin, Pacific Ocean - 131-447 | ecosystem: Environmental > Aquatic > Marine > Hydrothermal vents | place: Pacific Ocean: Lau Basin | collected...
GGATACAAAGATTTATAAATACAAGTTAAAATTTTTCTATTTTTATTTAATTTCTTTAAATTAAAACACTCTTCACAGCCCAAAAAGCCATCTTTTTTATCTAAAGTATCAATTATAAAGTAGTCAAGATTTTTGTTAAAAATATAATAGTTAACTTCAATCTTCCAATCTAATATTTCAATAAGCTCTTCAATGGCTTTTTGACTAGATTCTAACCCTCCACAACTATTATCATCTTCTAAAAAATCACAATCAAATACAAACAGAACTTTTTGAATACCTTTTCCGACTCTTTTATTTGTTGTACTATAGCTATCTTTATCTAAAAGCTTTGATTTTCCACCCATCACTTTGATGATTGAATCAAAATTTTCAAATCCAATTATCTCATTACTTTTTTTTAAGTCATTGAGTAAAAGTCGTAAAAAAGTTTTGTCATCACTTCCTTCACAAAAGATTCTTACCATCCACGAATCTCCATATTTTGTTCAACTTCATTTTTTAGTTCATCAAAATCAAAAACAATAGAGTCAATTTTCCCATCAGTTCGTCCCAACTCTATAAATTTAATCTCTTCACTACCTAATAGTTGTTCTTTTGGTTGATAAGTATTTATGTCTTCTGTATTTGCCGTTACTAATGCTTTAATACACTCTTTTGAATGAGTTGTTGCGAAGACTTGGACGTTTTGTTCTTTGGCTATGATTAAGATTATTTCCCATAGTTTGTCTAGTTTACTATGATGAATTCCATTACCTATCTCATCAATAAAAAGACAACCCTTTTCACAAGCATACAAAGAACTAATTATAGAAATATACTCTTTTAACCCATCTCCAAAATCATTTATATCTTTATAATCTCCATTTTTTACTTTACATTTTGCTTGATTTTGAATAATTTTAAATTTTTCAATACTGTTATCAAAGATATTAATATATTTATTTAATAGCTCTTCTTTATCTTTTAATTGAACTGTTTTGTATGATAATTCTAATTCATAATTTGTAAATCCTATATTATCAATAAAATAGATATTTTCAATATCATCATAATCTTCAAAATCTTGGGAAAAATCCTCTTTATTTAATTTATTTCCTAAAATATAATATATTTTTTTAGAATTTTTAAGTTCAATATGAAAATTTGTCTCTCGAAGATTAGATTGTACTTCATAATTTTTTATCTTATTTAATACTTTATATATTTCAGGTTCTTCATTACTGTTACTAATATATTCAATATAGTTTCTAGTATGTTCTATTGCGTATAAAGCATAAATTGTATAATTTATATCTCTTGCATGAACATTCACATAAACAGCCTCCATAAAAGCCGTCTTTCCCACATTATTTTTCCCACCAATAAGATTAACACGACCAAAGCCCTCTGCTTTAAAATCTTCAAAACATTTAAAATTTTTAATCTCTATGTTTTTTATGAAATGATCACTCATCATGTTCTCCTTATTTAAATGTTTAATGAAATCGAATCTACATAGGTGTGACCATGTCACACATCAAATTGATATTTACAAATTTACAAAATTTTCAATAATCTTCAAACCATTTTCATGGCTCTTCTCTGGGTGTGGTTGTATGCCGTAGATGTTATCTTTATTTACGGCTGATACAAACTCATAACCATAATAGGTTTTACCTATGGCGTATTTATCATCACAGACAACATGAAATGAATGAACAAAATAGAGATAAAACTCTTTATCTAAGCCATCAAAAAGTTTGACATCTTTTTGTTTAAAAAGCTCATTCCAGCCCATGTGTGGTACTTTTAATTTTTGGTCGAATTTACTTTCATCAAAAGCTACTACTTTACCCTCTATTAAACCTAGCCCCTCATTTGAACCAAACTCTTCTGAACTCTCAAAAAGCAACTGCATTCCAAGACAGATGCCTAAAAGAGGTTTTCCACTTTTAACATAGGCCTTTACAGCTTTGTCCATGCCATTACTTTTTAAGTGTTCCATGGCATCACCAAAAGCACCAACTCCTGGCAAAATAAGTTTATCGTAATTTTGTAATTTTTTAGGGTCACTCTCTACTGTGATATCCGCTCCAACACTCTTAAAAGCATTTAATACAGAGGCTAAATTTCCCATGTTATAATCAACAATTCCTATCAAAACTTGTTCCTTTATATATATTATTGGGATTATATCCAATTAACTTAAAAGGCATTATTTTATGATAAAATAATAAAAATGATTAAACGAGGTATTTATGAAGATAGCTATTGTAAAACTATCTGCCATGGGAGACATTGTTCATGCTATGGTAACGCTTCAATATATTAAAAAAAGTAATCCCAACATTAAAATAGACTGGATAGTAGAACAAAACTTCAAACAAGTGCTGGAAAACAATCCTCATATTGACAATATCTTAACAGTCAATTTAAAACGTATAAAAAAAAATAAAAAACATTTTTTTCTAGAGCTTCAACAAATAAGGTCTTATGCTAAAAACAGTTACGATATGGTCATTGATATGCAAGGTCTGATAAAATCTGCTATTGTTTCTAAAATATTAGGTAAAAGTTTTGGCTTTAGTAGACACTCTACAAGAGAAAAACTATCGGCATTGTTTTATCATAAATCCTTCTTTGTAGCATACGAAAAAAATGTTATTATTCGCAATGCTAATTTAGTCTCTAAAGTGCTAGATTTTCAAATTTCAGGCAAAATGCTACAAAAAAAAAGACCTTTTTTGTTTTTTAAAAAAGATGACACTCTTAAAATAGAAAAATATTTCGAAAAAGGATTGCCAAATATAATCTATATTTTGGGTTCTAGTTGGCATAGCAAAATATACCCAAAAGAGAAATTTATTGAAATAATAAAAAAATTAGAGGGGCAACATCTTTTGGTTTGGGGTACAGAAGAGGAGCATGAATATGCAAAATATATAGCTAAATACACAAAAGCTAAAATAGTTGAAAAAATAAATTTAAATAACTTAAAGGCTTTAATAAGCAAAGCAGACCTAATAATAGGGGCAGATAGTGGTCCTACTCATTTTGCATGGGCTTTAAACCGTCCTAGCATTACTATATTTGGACCTACTCCTAGTGAACGCAACACCTTACAAACACCCATAAACAAAATCATAGATTGCGGCAAAAAAATAAATCCACTAAAACTGAACAAAAAAGATTATTGTATTCACGATATTAAAGCACAACATATTATATCATTAGCAGAAGAGCTTTTGGCATGAAAGATATTATATATGTAAGTCTTTTTTATGGATTTAAGTTTATAATTTTGGTTTTTCCAAATGTTGTTTTGAATAAAATATTAAAACTATTGGCAAAGGCTATATACACTATAGATAAAAAACACCGATATATAGCTAAAGTAAATTTAGACTTAGCCTATGAAGATACTTTAAGTAAAGAGGAAAAAATAGACATAATTAAAGCCACTTATGAGAGTTTGCTTTTTGCGTTAGTTGATTTTGTTAAAAACCAAGGCATATCAAAAGAAAAACTATTTCAAAAGGTAACCTTTCATAATACCTCTGCCATAGAAGAGGCCTTGCAAAAAAAACAAAAAATTATTCTAATAACTGCACACTATGGCAACTGGGAGCTTTTACCTCTCTCTTTAGCCGCAAGATATGGTGGTCTTACTGGAGTTGGACGAAAACTAGACTCATCTGTGATTGACAAAATCCTTAAAAAAAATAGAGAACAGTTCAATATAAAGATGCTTGAAAAAAATGGTGCTATGAAAGGCATGATAAACGCTTTGCAAAATAATGAAATGTTAGGACTACTTGTAGACCAAAATACCAGTAGCGAGAGTGGAATACTTGTAAACTTCTTTGGCAAACCTGTACGACACACTCCGTCTGCAGCTATTCTAGCAAGACGCTTTAATGCGGTTATTTTTCCTGCATTTATCACTAGCTCTTCATCTTCACGCTATAAAGTAACCTTTTATGACCCAATATATACAAATAAAACAGATAATAAAGACAAAGACATACTAGAGTCTGTACAAAAACAAGCTAAAATAACAGAAGATATTATAAGAAAAAAGCCTAAAGAGTGGTTTTGGCTACATAAACGATGGAAAAATCGATTTGAGGAAAAGTACAATGCATAGGCAAATACCAAAGATATTAGAAGATAAAAAAAATATTGGTTCTATCTTGCTGATTGCTTTTGGATTTTCTCTTCCATTATCAGTTGCCATAAATAACTTTTTTGCTATATCTTTGATTATGCTATGGATTTATCAAAAAAAATATTATGAAACATGGCAATTAATCAAACAATCTAAAGTACTCATCTCTGGGCTTATATTTTATTCCATACATATACTAGGTCTAATTTGGACAGAAGATCTTACGTGGGGACTACACATATTAAAAAAAGAGTGGTTTTTTTTATTGTTGCCTATAATAATGAGTTTTACTAAAAAAGAGCATATTGGCTACTACATATCAGCATTTTTACTAGCCATGAGCATTTCAGAAATTTTATCTTATCTTGTGTGGTTAGAAATTATTTCTCCTATTTTACATGCAACCACATATGACCCAACTCCATTTATGAGCCATATTTCTTATAATCCTTTTTTGGCATTTAGTATTTATCTTATTGGTTATTTTGTTTTATTTGATAAAACATTATCAAAAACCAAAAAGATTTTAATGATACTGTTTTTTATAACAATGAGTATAAATATGTTTATCACAGGAGGACGAGCAGGACAAGTGGGATATATAGTTGTTATATTTGTGCTGTTTGCCCAATATTTCGATAAAAATTTATTTAAATCGTTAATTCTGTCTACCTTGCTACTTAGCTTCGTATTTACTATGGCATATTACAATAGCAGGGTATTTAACGATAGAATAAATTTGGTAGTTTCGAACATAAAAGAATTTGACCAAAATAAAAATACAAGTGTTGGGTTAAGAATGAATTTTGCCATAAATACTTGGGAGATTATCAAGAATGATCCGTTTATTGGGGTAGGTACTGGAGATTTTAAAAAAAGCTATGAAAAGGTAAATGTATCAAAGAGTCCTGAAGCTATTTCAACAGTGCAACCGCACAATATGTACCTTTTGGAAATGACACAATTTGGACTATTGGGTTTGTTTAGTCTAATGTACATATTCTACACTCAACTATCATTTTCACACAGAGAAACAGATATGTTAAAATCCAAAATAGGAATGGCACTGCCTATGCTATTTTTAGTGATTATGTTGAGTGATTCATATCTTTTGGGGCATTTTTCAACTATGTTATTTGTCTACTTTAGTGCATTTTTATACAAAGAGACCAAATGAATACTATCAATAAAATACTTATAATTATTCAAAGATCTAATGGTGATGTATTTTTGTCATCATCACTCATTGATGCCTTAATTAAAAACTATAAAAATCCACAAATAGACATACTTGTCAATGATGACACTTTGGCTATAGCAAAAACCTTGGAACATATAAAAAATATCCATCTATTTTCATACAAAAAGAAGAAAATAAGTCCTCTAAAGCAAGAAATAAATCTAATAAAAAATATATATAAAAAATATGATTTGTCTATCTGCTTAACCTCAAGCGATAGAAGTGTGCTTTATGCCATTCTTTCGGCAAGATATAGCATTAGTGCCATAGAATCAAACGAAAAAAAATCTTGGTGGAAAAAGCTTTTTCTTACTAAGATATATAAGTTTGATCATAATCTGTCTATAGTTGAGAACAATGCTAAGAGTCTTGAATTACTAGATATTAAACTTGATAAATTAGAAATAAAATCGCATTATTCAGATACGGCAAAGCAGAATATGATTAAAAAGCTAAAAGAGAAAAATATTCAAAATTTTATAATTTTTCACCCCTCTGCACAATATGATTATAAAATCTACCCTAAGGAGCTTCGTTCAAAATTATTAGAAATGCTAAATACTCTTAATATGTCTATTGTCATTACTGGAGGAACTAGTGATATTGATTTTAAAATTAAAAAAAATATTCCTAAACTAAAAAATATATATGATTTTATAGGAGAAACCAATCTAGATGAGTATATAGCTTTAAGTGACATGTCTAGTATATACATTGGTATGGATACGCTCAATATGCATATAGCTGCATCTCAAAATAAAAGAATTTTTGCTATTTTTGGTCCGACCCTAGTGTCAATATGGTCTCCATGGTGTAATAGTCTGCAGATGAATACAAAAGTGAATACACCAAAACAAACTTACGGAAATATTACAATTTTTCAAGCTGACTTATCTTGTGTATCGTGCGGACTAGCGGGATGTGACAACAACAATGGAGCTAGTGAATGTCTCAATCAAATTAATCCAGAAATTATTTTTAAAGAAGTAGCAAAATGCATCAAAATATAAGTGTAATAATGCTAACAAAAAATTCATCACTACACTTAAGAAAAGTGCTACAGGCACTAGAGGATTTTGATGAAGTTGTTATATTAGATAATGGGTCTTCAGACGATACTATTGACATAGCAAAAACATTTGACAATGTGATATTATTTAAACACGATTTTATAGGCTTTGGTCCACTAAAAAACCTAACCATTAGCAAAGCTAAAAATGATTGGATATTCTCGGTTGACAGTGACGAGATAATAAGCCTAGAATTAGTTAATGAAATTTCAAATATGAGCTTAGATGACAACACAATATACGCAATATCAAGAGACAACTACTACAATGAAAAGATAATTAAGTGCTGTGGTTGGGAGAATGATTTTGTTAATAGAATTTTCAATAAAAACCATACTAAATTTAATAATAAAATAGTGCATGAGAGTCTAATTACTAAAAATTTATCGATTAAAAAAATGAAGCATGGCATAAAACACTACTCTTTTAAAAGCATAGAAGAGCTTGTATCTAAAATGCAACACTATTCAACACTATACGCAAAAGAAAAAAAAGGCACTAAAAAAAGTTCTATATCTAAAGCCGTTAGTAGGTCACTATTTGCATTCATCAAAAGCTACATTATAAAAAAAGGTTTTTTATACGGATATGAAGGTTTGGTAATATCTGTTTCAAACGCAAATGGTGTTTTCTACAAATACATGAAACTACTTGAAAAGAACAAGTCATGACAGTAGCACTTATTATCACGACATACAATTGGCCTGAAGCCTTACGCTTAGTTCTTCTTAGTGCTTTTTCTCAAACCACAATACCTACAGAGATTATTATCGCTGATGATGGTAGCACAAGCGATACTCAAAATCTAATCATGCAAATGAGACAAAACACACACATACCAATTATGCATTATTGGCAAGAAGATAAAGGTTTTATGGTAGCAAGTTCTAGAAATGGAGCCATTAGACGGGCTAAAAGCGAATACCTTATTATGGTTGATGGGGATATGATTTTAGAATCACATTTTATAGAAGACCATTTAAAGTTTGCTAAAAAAAATACATTTGTACAAGGTGGCAGAGTACTGCTTAACAAAGAGAAAACAGATCTAATTTTACAACAAAACCGATATAAATTTTCTTTTTTTGAAAAAGGGATATACAATAGAAAAAATATACTAAGGTCAGAATATTTATCTAGAATATTATCTAAATCTAGCAAAACCTTAAAAGGCATCAAAACTTGTAATTTTGCACTTTACAAAAAAGATGCGTATTTAGTCAATGGCTTCAATGAAGCTTTTGTGGGCTGGGGAAGAGAAGATAGTGAATTTGCAGCACGGCTAATGAATGCAGGAATACAAAGAAAAGACTTAAAGTTTAAAGCCACTGCTTATCATTTGTATCACCATGAAAATATACGTAAAAGTTTAGCGAAAAATGATAAACTGCTACAAAACACCATAGATAAAAAACTAAAATGGTGCGACAAAGGATTAATATGACAGTAAGTGGTTTCACATTTTTAAAAAATGGGCATATGTTGGGATACCCTTTTATCCAGTCAATACAATCTATTTTGCCGATTGTAGATGAATATATAGTAGCATTAGGCCCCTGCGATGATGACACGGAAAAAATGCTACTTGCCATGAATGAACCCAAACTAAAAATCATACGTACTCAATGGAATAACAAAATGAAGCATAGCGGATATGTTTATGGACAACAAAAAATGATAGCACAATTTAACTGCACAGGTGATTGGATTTTTTATCTTGAAGCAGATGAAATTCTACATGAGAATGATTTAGAAAATATTCACACATCAATGCAAATGCATTTAAAAGACGACAAGGTAGAGGCACTAGTATTTGATTATTTGCATTTTTATGGAAATAAAAATAGCTATCTGTGGAGTCCAGGTTGGTACAGGAGAGCACCTAGAATACTAAAAAACTCCATACGCTCCTATGCTCCAGATGGGCTTTTTTGGCTTGTACTAGAAAAAAACAAAGTAGGCAGATACCCTAAGGCAGCACTAGCAAATGCAAAAATATATCACTATGGGTGGATAAGAAGTGAAGAGGAGATGAACAAAAAAAGTAAACAGGTTCAGCAGTATTGGGGCAAAGAGCATAACGAGATAGACTACTCCAAAATTAGTCAAAAGATTATAAAAGAATTTAAAGGCACTCACCCCAAATATATGGGAAAATGGCTTGGAGACAAAGAGGGCGTATATAAATCCGACCCAAATCACAAGTTAACAAGAAAAGAGAAGAAGCATCTTTTTATGTTGCAAATTGAACGCTTAACTGGGCTTGAGCTAAGCAAAAAACACTACAAACTAGTACGATAGACTATGCGTATATTTATAGAAGTTCCAACATGGTTAGGAGATTGTGTTATGGCTACGCCTGCCATAGAAAATATCATTAAACTGTATCCAGATATAAATATAACACTTTTTGGCACGCATCTTTCTTTGGCTATTTTTGAAAACCATCCTAATATAGAAAATATTATTGTGGACAAAAGCAGAACATCTAAATTTAGATGGTTATGGTTTTTTAATATTAGCAAAAATCTACAAACATTCGATAAGGCTATCTCTCTTAGGTCTTCTTTTTCCTCAAAGGTATTTTTGTTTTTTATAAAAGCAAAAAGCAAATCGCTATACAAAAAAAATGCAAATATAGAACGACATCAAGTATTAAGATACAACGACTTTATCAACAAAACATTTAATGCAAATACGAACGCAGAAGACTTAAAAATATTTTTTGAATCCAATACATACACTAAACCTACTTTAGGCATAAACCCTGGGGCATCTTATGGTAGTGCAAAACGTTGGTATCCTGAAAAATTTGCAGAGGTTGCCATTGCATTAAGTGGTAAATTTGATATTTTAATTTTTGGAAGCTCTTCAGAGCTTGATATTGCCAAAGATATAGAACAAGAACTACAAAAAAACAATATAAACAATTATACAAACCTAGCAGGAAAAACAGATATTAAAACATTGTGCCAAAATATAGCAGGACTTGAACTGTTTATAACGGGCGACAGTGGTCCAATGCACATATCTACTGCCTTTAAAGTACCTACAGTAGCTCTATTTGGGCCGACAAAAGATAATGAAACTTCGCCATGGCACAACCCTAAAAGTATTATCGTTAAGCACGTCATTAAATGTGCCCCATGCATGAAAAGAGTCTGTCCGTTAAAACATCACGAGTGTATGAAGCTCATAACCCCTACAGATGTTCTAAACGCGGTAGACAATATTATAAATTTAAAGGCATAGTCGTGAAAACATTATTTAAATACTATTCTCCATATTTTTCAGAGTATAAAAAAGAGTTCTTCTTTGCTATATTGGGCATGATAGCAGTTGCAATAGGGACAACTGCATCAGCACACCTGCTTAAACCTGTGCTTGATGATGTTTTTATATCCAAAGATAGAAGCATGTTAATATTTATTCCTTTTGCTATCATCGCAGTTTTTACATTAAAATCTGTTGGAAAATTTGTGCAAACTTACTATACGATTTATATCGGGAATGATATTATCAGAAAGATAAGAAACAAACTCTCATCACATTTAATGCAACAAGATATGGCATACCTTAATCAAATGAGAAATGGTGAACTTCTAAGCAGAAGCACAAATGATATAGCTCGTATTCAAAATGTTGTCTCTAGCCTTATTCCTGCTGTTCTTATAAATATTATGCTAATTGTCTCGCTTACTTCTTATGTAATATATATGAGTCCTAAACTGGCATTTTATTTTCTTATCGTTATGCCTATGGCGTTATTTCCCCTGCAACTACTAGCAAAGAAAATGAAGCGTTATTCAAAGTCTTCACAAGAGAGTGCAGCAGACCTTACCTCAAGACTAACCGAAATGTTTAACAATATAGAGATAATAAAAGCTAACTCTTCTCAAGATTTTGAGCAAGAAAAATTCTCTAAAGAGAATATGAATTTTTTTAAACTTTCCATAAAACAAGGTAAAATAAACGCTCTGGTTAGCCCTGTATTGGAGTTTTTTGGTTCTATCGCCATAGCGGTTGCCATTTATGTAGGTGCAAACGAGGTAATAGATAACCACATGACGGTTGGTTCTTTTTTTGCTTTTGTCACGGCACTTTTTATGCTTTACGACCCAATAAAGAAATTTTCAAACATTCATAATCAAATGCAAGATGCACTAGCTGCTACAGAACGCATAGATGAACTATTTAAAACAGTAGCAGATATTACCTCTGGTTCTTTGGTGCTAAAAAATATAAAAGAGATAAAATTTGACAATGTATCGTTAAGCTATGGTAAAAAAACTGCACTAAAAGACATTGATATAGTAGCAAATACAGGTAAAGTATATGCCTTTGTGGGCGATAGCGGTTCTGGAAAAAGCTCACTTGTTAATCTTCTTGTACGTTTTTACGATGCAAACAGTGGACAACTTCTCATTAATGAAACAGATATAAAAAAGTATAGCCTAACATCATTACATAAAAACATTGCCTTTGTTACACAACGTATTTTTATTTTCCAAGATACCATCGCAAACAATGTAGCATACGCAGATGAAGTAGACAACGAACGTGTAGTCAAAGCACTTAAAAAGGCATATGTATGGGATTTTGTTTCAAAACTTCCAGATGGCATAGATACAAAACTAGATGAGTTTGGAACAAATATAAGTGGAGGACAAAGACAGCGCATAGCATTGGCAAGAGCATTATACAAAAATCCTAAAGTACTCATATTAGATGAAGCAACATCTGCACTAGATAACAAAAGTGAAAAATCTATACAAAAAGCACTAGATGACATTAAAAACGAGATGATTACTTTTGTAGTAGCACATAGATTGAGTACCATAAAAAATGCAGATGAAATTTTTGTACTAGAAAATGGAAGCATAGCAGACAGAGGGACATATTCCAATTTATCAAAAAATTCTAAAGCATTTCAAAAACTAGCGACCACAGAAGGTATAAAATAAAAATTTAAATATTTTTAGATATAATTCTGCCCAAATTGTTGTCTCAGCAAGACTGTTGCAACGACCCTTTTAAAAGAGGAAGAGCTATAGGCTAGAGCAGGTTAGTTACCTGACACACAAAACTAACTAAAGGTTAAACAATGAGAAAAGATATACACCCAGATTACATCGAATGTGCCGTAACATGTGCTTGCGGAAACAAGTTTGAAACAAAATCTAACAAAGCAGAAATGAGTATAGATATTTGTAATGAATGCCACCCATTCTTTACAGGTTCTGAAAAAATTCTTGATGCTGCTGGTAGAGTTGAGAAATTTAAAAGCAAATACAAATTGTCGTAAGACTTCACTTATATTTTTGGAGACGTATGTCTCCACTCTTCATTTATCTATTGCCTAAAGGCACCTCATGATTACATTTATCCCAACCCCAATCGGAAACCCGCAAGATATAACCATAAGAGCTATGAAGCTTTTTGAATTGGCAACACTTTTTTTATGTGAAGATACACGTCAGACCAAACGGCTTTTACGGCTACTTGAAGAGCGATTTAGTATGGCGTACCCTAGTGCAGAGTTTTATAGCTTCAACGAACATAATGGACAAGATAGGCTAGATGAATTTGGTGAAACTTTTAAAGATAAAGAGGTGGTGTATGTAAGTGATGCTGGCATGCCAGTTATCTCCGACCCTGGACAACTACTTGTGGAGTATGCACAAAAAAATGACTTAGCATACGATGTACTCCCTGGTGCTTCAGCCGTCACTACTGCTTACGCTGCCTCTGGCTTCAAGGAGGGTAAATTTTTATTTTACGCATTTTTACCTCACAAGGGAAAAGAGAGAGTCTTAGCACTATGTGAAGCTATGAATAATGGCTACAACACAGTACTTTATGAGTCTCCACATAGACTAGAAAAACTTTTAGACGAGGTGGAAGAATTGGATGAAAACAGGGAACTTTTTTTAGCCAAAGAGATAAGCAAAAAGTATCAAAATTACTACCGTGGGACAGCAAAATCTTTAAATAAAAAACTAAAAGAGCTTACTGTGCGAGGAGAATGGGTAGTGGTCATAAAAGCTAAGACTAAAACAGAGAAAAGTCTTAGTTTTTCAGAAGCCCTGCATCTTGATTTACCACCTAAACCCAAAGCTAAACTACTAGCACACCTAAGTGACAAATCTGTAAAAGAGTGGTATAAAGAACTCACACAATAGACTTAACACCTTAAAAGCAAAAATTAGATAAAATCCATCTTATGATAATTTACGGAAAACAAGTCTGCCTTTATGCTTTAGAACATAAAGAAGAGTATATTAAAACAGTGTATGTTGCAAAAAAGAACATACTCCCACAAGAGATATTTCACAAATACCACGATAAAATAAAATTTTTAGAAGAGAAGTGGGCACAGTCCATGGCTAAAGGTGGAAACCATCAAGGTATCTTAGTAGAGATGAATGTATATAAACAAGCAGACTTTTCAAGCCTTAAAAAAAGTAGTTTTTTGGTAATACTCGATGGCTTAACAGATGTTGGAAACATAGGGGCTATTGTACGTTCTGCATATGCATTAGGTGCAGATGGGGTCATAGCTTCTGGAGTAAAACATCTCAATTTTGCAGCCATAGCACGCACAAGTTCTGGAGCATTACTAGATATGCCTTTTATGGTAAGCTCTAATATTTTAGACAATATAAATGAGCTAAGTCAAATAGGGTTTACTTTATATGGTGCTGATATGGAGAGTAGTGACATTAAAGAGCTAGAGGTAACACCAAAACGCGTCTTAGTAATGGGAAGTGAAAATAAAGGTATCTCAAAAAAGGTATCTGCAAAAATAGACCAAAAAATCTCCATAGAGATGAAACATAAATTCGACTCACTAAACGTTAGTGCAGCCGCAGCAATATTAATACACAGGATGAGTTATGCAGTTAAATGATATATTAGAAAAAAATAGCGTAAAAGAGATAAGTCAACAGACACAAATTTCAACAGATAACCTAGAAAATCTTTTCGATAAAAACTTTGGCACTCTAAAAAGAGTAAAAACTTTAGGTTTTATATCTATAATAGAACGTGAGTATAATGCTGATTTGGGTGACTTCGCCAAAGAGGCTAAAGAGTATTATGCAGATAAAGGTGGTGTTCAAGATGCTATATTTCAACACCCAACATTAGAGGAAGAAAAGGGCAAATCTAAACTATTTATGTTTATTATCCTCATATTGCTAGGGTATGCTACGTGGTATTTTATTACTCAATTTGACAAAACAAATCTAAGTAAAATAATTCCATTTGTTGACAATAGCACTATTGAAAGTTTTACAAAAAAGAAAAAAACAGAAGACAATAGTGTAAAAGAATTAAGCATAGCCAAAGTAAGTATGAATGTCACAAAAGTAAAACAAGACACTAAAGTAGCTACACAGAGTAAAGTTTTACCAAAAAAAGTTATTACTGAAAAAGATACAAATATTACAATACAAAAACCTAAAGATATTAGTGCTAAAGCTATAGCTAAAAAAACAATTAATATTGTTCCTGTTAAGCATCTTTGGTTTGGACTTGTAGACATGAAAACGAAGCAAAGAGAGTACTTTACTATCTCTAAGTCATACGAGCTTAATGTTTCATCAAAAAAATGGCTAGTAGCTACCTCTTCTGCGGCCTTTTCTTTTAAAGATGGAAATAGTACAAAAAAGTTTAACGATGCAAAAGAACACTACTTTAAGATAGACGAAAATGGTATAAAAGTTTTAACTAAAAGCGATTATGTGACACTTGGTGGTTGGTCACAGTGGTAAAGAAGAGTCTAAAAGTTTAAAAGCGAGTAAGAAATGTTTAATGAAATACAATTTGAAAAGATAAATAGATTACCCAAATATCTCTTTGCAGAGATTAGTGAGTTAAAAATGAACCTAAGGCGTGAAGGTGCGGACATTATAGATTTTTCTATGGGAAATCCTGATGCATCTACGCCCCAACCCATCATAGATAAACTTTGCGAAACTGCACAAAAGCCTAGAACACATGGATACAGTGCAAGTAAAGGCATATACAAACTTCGTTTAGCCATGAGCAACTGGTATAAACGCAAATACAATGCAGACCTAGACCCAAACACAGAAGTAGTAGCTACCATGGGAAGCAAAGAGGGGTATGTTCATTTGGTGCAAGCCATTTCAAATCCTGGTGATGTTGCTATTGTTCCTGACCCTACCTACCCTATCCACTCTCAAGCATTTATACTAGCAGGCGCAAATGTAGAGAAAATGGAAGTGGTTTTCAACGAAGAGACTTTTGTAGTAGACGAAGAGAGATTTTTGGCTGACGTAAACGATGCCTTAGAAAACTCCATTCCTAAGCCTAAATTTTTAGTAGTTAACTTTCCGCACAACCCAACCACTGCAACAGTTACGCCAGATTTTTACGTAAAACTAGTAGCACTCGCTAAAGAGAAACGTTTTTATATCATATCTGACATTGCCTATGCAGACATAACCTTCGATGGCTACAAAACACCTTCTATCATGGAAGTAGATGGTGCTAAAGATGTAGCGGTTGAGTCCTACACTCTATCCAAATCATACAATATGGCAGGCTGGAGAGTAGGTTTTGTAGTAGGAAACAAGAAACTTATAGGTGCATTGCAAAGCATAAAGTCTTGGCTAGATTATGGAATGTTTACACCTATTCAAGTAGCAGCTACCGTGGCACTTGATGAGCATCACTATGTACCTGATGAGCAGATTATCCCTCGTTATCAAAAACGTCGTGATGTCATGCTGGAATCTTTTGCAAATGCAGGCTGGAAAATGGGAAAACCAAATGCCTCTATGTTTATTTGGGGGAAAATCCCCGAAGTTGCACGAGATATGGGGAGCTTAGAGTTTTCAAAACAGCTTTTACTCAAAGCTGGTGTAGCGGTGAGTCCTGGTATTGGATTTGGTAAATATGGTGACAACTATGTACGCATAGCTCTTATAGAAAATGAAAAACGCATTCGTCAAGCAGCAAAAAACATTAAAAAGTTCCTCAAAGAACTTGAAGAGGAAAAAAACTAATGGTAAGAATAGGCATATTGGGTGTTGGTACAGTAGGGGCTAGTGTAGCAAACATACTTAAAGACAACGCAGACATCATAGAAGCACGTGCAGGCAAAAAAGTAGTTGTCAAGTCTGGTGTGGTAAAAAACCTTAACAAAAAACGAGATGTCTCCATAGAACTATCTGACAATCCACTAGATGTGGTAAATGACCCAGAGATAGACATAGTTGTAGAGCTTATGGGTGGAGTAGAAGAGCCTTACGCTTTGGTAAAAAAGGCACTAGAAAATGGCAAAGCAGTTGTAACTGCAAACAAAGCACTCCTAGCATATCATCGCTATGAGCTTCAAGAGATAGCGGGAAACACTCCTCTTATGTATGAAGCAAGTACGGCTGGAGGCATTCCTATAATCGGAGCATTGCGTACTGGCTTGTCTGCTAACCACATAGAGTCTATACAAGGCATCATGAACGGTACTTGTAACTATATGCTTACAAATATGATAAACAATGGTGCAAAATATGATGAGATACTAAAAAAGTCTCAAGAGTTAGGTTATGCAGAAGCTGACCCGACATTTGATGTAGGTGGGTTTGATGCCTCGCACAAACTACTCATACTTGCAAGTATAGCTTATGGTATAGATGCAAAACCAGAAGATATTCTCATAGAGGGCATAGAGAATATCACAAGTACAGATGTTGAGTTCGCTAAAGAGTTCGGATATGAGATTAAATCTCTAGGTATAGCTAAAAAAGTAGGAGATGGGGTAGAGTTACGTGTACATGCTACCATGATACCTGCTAGTAGCATGATAGCTAAGGTTGATGGTGTTATGAATGCAGTAACTGTAGTCGGAGACCGTGTAGGTGAGACTATGTACTATGGTGCAGGTGCAGGAGGAGACGCTACAGCATCGGCGGTTATATCTGACATTATAGACACTGTAAGAGGAAATCAAGGACCAATGTTAGGCTACAAAAAAGGCTTAGAGTCTGGTCTTAGACTCCTACCCAAAGATGATATAGTTACACAATACTACCTAAGATTAGATGTAAGTGACCAAAGTGGTGTACTAGCTTCTGTCACATCTAAACTAGGAAAATTTGGCATATCTATAGAGTCTATGTTACAAAAACCATCTTGCATTGAAAATAGAGCTAAGCTTCTATTTACTACTCACAAATGCAAAGAGAGCGAAATGCAAAAAGCCATAAAAACACTTAGTGAACTAGATGTGGTATATGGAGATATTGCCATGATGAGGATAGAGAAGTAGATGCACAAATTGGTCGGTAAACCGACCCTACTTTTTAAAACACACCTCAAACACCACCCCATCATCTCTATTTTCCACAGTAATATTCCCATCTAAACGCTCTTCTACCAACATCTTCACCATAGCAAGTCCTATGCCATGTCCTTCATCTGCTTTAGAACTTACAAAGTATTCAAAGATTTTTTCTATAGGTTCAATCTTAATACCTCCTGCGTTGTCTTTGTAAATAAGCATATTTTTATCTTTATTTCTATGCATTGAGATATGTATTTGATTGTCATTTTGATACTCAAAGGCATCTAAAGAGTTATCTATAAGTACGATAATAATATTTGCAAAAATATATTCATAAGTGATTATCTCTAAATTCTCGTCAATATCTAGCGTGATTTTGGCATTTTTCAGAGTACTTTTTGCCGATAATAGGGCGATGGAATTATTGATACTCTCTTTAGGTGAAAAGGCTATTCGTTCAACTTTTCCAGAATAATAGTGAGAGAGTTCTATGATAGTCTTTTTCATGTGTGTTATAGAGTTAGTCATGTTCGGCAACTCTTTTTCTAAGTGCATAAGTGCATTGTCTTTGTCGTGTTTAAGCACGGCCTCTAAGAGTGAAACAGAAGTGCCAACAAGAGCAAGAGGGTGTTTCCATTGGTGGGTAATATGTCCTATGGCTTGACCCATAGACGCAAAACGAGACTGTTCCATGAGCATCACTTTGGCTTTATTGTTTTTTTCTTTTAACTCATTATAGTAGTATGCTAAGGCTATAGAGAGCAGAAGCACCTCAAAAAATGAGCCTATCTGAAAACCAAAAATAGTCAATATATTTGAGGAAATGAGACCAATATTACTTAGATGAGAGATAACAACTCCGATAAGAAAAAAAGACCAAGCGATAAAATAAAAGAACGCATTCATATTTTTTTTAAAAAAAGTTAAATAGCTTACAACAATAAAAATGATAATAACTTCAAGGAAATTACTTATACTGATGCTTATCACGCTAACATGGTAACTAAAAATAAATGGGCTTAGTGCTAGTGCAAAGTTAAGTAATGCCCAAGTATATAAAAAGGTATATAGCTTAGGCATAAGTATTTTTAAGTTTAAAAAATGAATGCTAAACAAAAGACAAAAAGCAGCAGCTAGAGACATAAATATAAGCACAATATAGTTATTGAGTTCAGGTGTATCTGGCCAAAAATATTGAAATGCAATCCCTGAAAGACATAAGGCAAATACCATGTGCGATACATGAAAAAGTACATAATATAAAAAACTTTTATTTTTAGTCATAAGATAAACAATAAAATTATACATAATCATAATAAAAATCGCACCAAAATAAAAAGAGAACCATTTCATCTTTACAAAACTAGTTTTATAGTACTCTGCTATATTTTGGACACTCATACCTATATTCATAGAACTAGCAGAAACAATCTTGATAAAAAATGTCTTTTTTTCTTGTGGCAATAGCATAAACGCATAGCTAGAAGTCGGCATCAAAGCGTTTTTATCGTGAGGTCTAAGGTCGCCTAACTCTTTTTTTAGTATAAATGTTTCACCTTCTAATTCATACATATCCATCATATCTAATGTAGGAGAATTAAATTCAAGTATCTGTTGGCTAAGGTGTTTATTCTTGTTTTTCACAATAACTTTAACCCAATACACATCATTGACAAAACCAAAATTTAAAATATTTTCCCCAAAAGGCTTAAAAAGCCCCTCATCACTTTTCTTTTTGATATCATAAACACTATAAGATTTATTTTCTGCTTTCATATAAGAAAAGAGACTTTGGACATCTTCTTGTGAAAAAAGCAAAGTATGGAAAAACACACTCATAAATAATACTAATTTCATATGCTTCCCCTAAACCTTAAACATATAGCCATAAGCAGGGATATTCAAAACAACCTCCTTACCTACTTTTTTGCGTAAACGGTATATAAGACTCTTGACGGCTTGTTTGCTTTTATCTTCAATAAAGTCAAAACAACGGTTAATCTCTTCTGTGCTAACAATTTGATTTTTTTTCAAAATAAAGAGTTCAAGTATGGCAATCTCATTATTTGATAAATGGACACTTCTTCCTTTTTCTATCAAGGTTTTACTAAATCTATTGTAAGAAATAGACGCGTTAATTACGATAATATCTAGGCTATTTACCTCAATTTGTTCAATCATAGAAAGCAAAGTGTGTGTTAAAGTTCTATATTCTACAGGTTTGATAAGATACTGTGCCAAAGAAAGAGGTATAACACTTAGTAGCTTCTCTTTGTCGCTATAATTACTCATAATCACAAGAGGGATGTATTTGTTCTCTTTTCGTATGGCTTTACACAAGTCATAGCCACTAAGCACAGGCATAGAGTAATCACTAATCACCATATCTATAGTTTCACTATGATAAATATCAAGAGCCTCTTGCCCATCTTTTGCCCCTATAACCTTTTTGAAAAAGAGTGACAATACTATATGAAGTTTATCCAACAACTCTTCATCATCATCTACGAGTAAGAGTGTTAAATTTTTTAATAAACCAAGCTTTTCTTCCTGCATTCTTGTCCTTAATACTCATTTATTTAACATCATAACATATCAGAGTAGCAAAGTAGTAGCAAAAGAATTTTTTCTTTGATACTACTTTGAGCTTTTGATATGGTATAGT
>Ga0256829_1001454_pt1 | contig 19427 bp, 18 predicted proteins | sample 131447metaG_FD_185979 | JGI IMG/M metagenome (GOLD analysis project Ga0256829, IMG submission 185979) | Hydrothermal vent microbial communities from Lau Basin, Pacific Ocean - 131-447 | ecosystem: Environmental > Aquatic > Marine > Hydrothermal vents | place: Pacific Ocean: Lau Basin | collected...
TGCACCGTATTTATGGCACAGCTTGGGCAAGCAAAGAAGACTTAAAAGCATATCTTCATCGATTAGAAGAAGCTGAGAAGCGTGACCATCGTAAACTAGCGAAGAAATTAGATTTATTTCACTTGCAAGATGAAGCACCGGGCATGATTTTCTGGCACCCTAAGGGCTGGACAGTTTGGCAGGTTGTAGAGAATGAAATTCGTTCTGTGATGCAAAATAATGGTTACCAAGAAATCAAAACACCGCAGGTGGTAGATAGAAAACTTTGGGAAAAATCAGGGCATTGGGAAAAGTTCCGTGATGATATGTTCACCACCAATACTGAAAACCGTGAATATGCCATTAAGCCGATGAACTGCCCTTGTCATATTCAGGTGTTTAACCAAAGTCTTCATTCTTATCGTGATTTGCCACTTCGTTTGGCTGAGTTTGGCTCTTGTCATCGTAATGAGCCATCAGGTACGTTGCATGGTTTGATGCGTTTGCGGAATTTTGTGCAAGATGATGCGCATATTTTCTGCACCGAAGATCAAGTGCAAACAGAAGTTGGTGACTTTATTGATTTGGTTTTTGAGACGTATAAGAAATTCGGCTTTGAAGAAGTGATTATCTTTTTGTCAGATCGTCCTGAACAACGTGTGGGAACCGATGAGCAATGGGATAAGGGTGAGGCTTCATTGCATGAGGCTCTAAAATCCAAAGGTATTGAATATGGTTTGAATCCAGGTGAAGGTGCATTTTATGGGCCTAAAATCGAATTCTCTTTGAAGGATTGTTTGGGTCGAGTTTGGCAGTGTGGGACCATTCAGGTGGACTTTTCGATGCCCGGTCGCCTTGGTGCGGAATATATTGCGGAAGATAATAGTAAAAAGACGCCTGTGATGTTGCATCGTGCTATTTTGGGTTCATTGGAACGCTTTATTGGTATTCTTATTGAAGAATATGAAGGAAAGTTCCCAATGTGGCTGGCTCCAGTGCAGGCTGTGGTGTGTAATATTTCTGAATCACAGTCTGAATATGTGCAAGAAGTGACCGAAAAAATGCAGCAAGCAGGCTTGAGAGTGGAATCGGACTTGCGAAATGAAAAGGTCGGCTATAAAGTGCGCGCCCACACATTGAATCGTGTGCCTTACATTTTGGTCGTGGGTGACCGTGAACGGGATGAGCAAACAATCTCAGTTCGCACACGCAGCGGCGATAACTTGGGTACAAAAACTGTGGATGCATGGATTGCAGAAATGCAGGATATGCAAAAAGAATATCAGTAACACCGATAGGGGGCTTTTATCGCGAAAAAAGAGTTAGCAGTCAACCATGACATTGATGCGCCAGAAATGCGTGTGATTGGTCATGATGGCGAGCAAATTGGTGTTTTGAAACGCTTAGAAGCTATTGCCAGAGCAGAGGCAGTTGGTCTTGATCTCATTATGATGTCACCCAACGCCAGACCGCCAGTCTGTAAGATTATGGACTACGGTAAATACAAGTATGACCAGAGCAAAAAGGCCAATGAGGCTAAGAAGAAGCAACATATTATTCAGGTTAAAGAAGTGAAGGTGCGTGCTAGTACTGAGCAGAATGATTTGGATGTGAAGCTTCGTAATGTTCGGAAATTCTTGGAAGCAGGTAATAAAGTTAAAGTTTCATTGCGTTTTCGTGGACGTGAAATGGCTTATGTTGGACGTGGTAGAGAGCAATTGGAACATATTGCCGAACAAGTAAAAGATTTGGGTAAACCTGATAAGATGCCCAATATGGAAGGGCGGCAGATGATTATGATCATCAATCCGCTGAAGAAATAAGAGGTTGGTGATTTATGCCTAAGATGAAAACACACAGCGGTGCTGCAAAACGTTTCTCAAAGACAGGAAGCGGAAAGTGGAAACGCAACAAAGCGAATGCTCAGCATATTTTGACGAAGAAGTCACAGAAGCGTATTCGCGGATTCCGTGGAACAACATTGGTTGCGCCATCGGATGTAAAATCCTTGGATCGTTTGATTCCAGGTCTATAAGTAAATAGGTATTATTGGCTTATTTTTTGAAACAGAGAGTTTGTAGGTTTAGGAGAGAAAAATGCCTCGCGTAAAATCAGGTGTTCAGGCGCATGCGCGTCATAAGAAAGTTATCAAGGCTGCCAAAGGTTATTATGGTCGTCGTAAAAATTGTTTCCGTGTAGCTACTCAGGCAGTCGATAAGGCTGGTCAGTATGCGTACCGTGACCGTAAGAATAAGAAACGTACATTCCGTGCTTTGTGGATTGTTCGTATCAATGCCGCTGCACATTTGCATGGCTTGAGCTATTCGCGTTTTATGTTTGGTCTAACACAGGCTGGCATTGAATTGGATCGTAAAGTATTGGCAGATATTGCCGTACGTGATGAAGCTGCATTTGCAAAATTGGCTGAGACTGCGAAAGCAAATATCCAGTAGTGGCTTTCCGACTTTGGTCGGCGTTACTTTTTATCAATGGCAGGGCTATCACAGCTCTGCCATTTTTGTTTTATTGGAATGAAAAGCTTTACCGCGGAGGCGCGGAGGCGCGGAGAAGAAGTATGTAAAGAGCGATCTAAGGCTCGCTACATATAGCATGTTTTTTCTTTGTGTATTTACGCTTTCGTAGTGAGGGAATGAGGTAAATGCATGAGTGAGATTGATTCGTTAAAAGGTGAGTTGAAAGCATTGCAAGAAAAGGCTTTGGCATCATTTTTAGAAGCTGAAGATTTGAATGCCTTGCAGGCTTTACGCGTGGCTTATCTGGGTAAAAAAGGTGAGTTAACGGGTGTGTTGAAAGGTGTGGGTAAACTGCCACCAAAAGATCGTCCTGTGATTGGTCAATTTGTAAATGCGACAAAAACGGCTTTGGCAGAAGCCTTGGATGCAGCAGAAGCGACACTTGCTGTGCAAGAAAAGCAGCAGCGTATTGAGGCCGAGCGTATTGATATTACCCTTTCAGGGCGGAGCGCAACACGCGGTGTATTGCATCCCGTGCAGCAAGGCTTGAATGAAATGACGGCGATATTTTCACAAATGGGTTTTGAAATTGCTGAAGGGCCAGAAATTGAGGATGAGTTTCATAACTTTGATGCCTTGAATATCCCACAAGAGCATCCAGCTCGTGCTATGCATGACACCTTTTTCTTTGAAGCATCCGGTGAGCAGCAAGCCAAACTTTTAAGAACGCATACGTCTCCTGTGCAAATTCGTACCATGAAAAATTGTGTGGAATCAGGTGGTCAGCCGCCTTTGGCTGTGGTTGCACCAGGTCGTGTGTATCGCTGTGATTATGATGTCACGCATTCACCGATGTTTCATCAGGTGGAAGTCTTCAAAGTGGATAAAGATGTCTCTTTGGCACACTTAAAGGGCGTGTTGAAGCACTTTTTATCGGCTTATTTTGAAAAAGATATTGAGATTCGTTTGCGCCCGCATTATTTCCCATTTACCGAGCCTTCTGCGGAAGTGGATATTGGTTGTGTGTTCTGTGCAGCTAAGGGCTGTCGTATCTGTAAAGGTAGCGGCTGGGTTGAAGTATTGGGCAGTGGTATGATTCATCCGAATGTATTGAAATCAGTCGGTATTGATTCGGAAATCTATTCTGGTTTTGCGTTTGGTTTGGGTGTGGAACGTTTGGTGATGCTCAAGCATGGGATTCCTGATTTAAGACTATTTTTTGAAAATGATGTTCGGTTCTTACGCCGGATGGGGGGCTGATCTCATGAAAATTCCTTTTTCTTGGTTAAAAGAGCATACTCCTCTTGCAAAATCACCGACAGAAGTGGCAGATGATTTGGTGCGTTTGGGGCACGAAGTTGAATCGATTGAATTGCCGCGTGAAGCTGTAAAAGGCGTGCGTGTTGGGCAAATCACCTCTATGTCAGCGCACCCTGATGCGGATAAGTTGCACCTATTAAAGATTGATATGGGTGAAGCAGAACCGCTTGGCATTGTTTGTGGTGCTTCGAATATGGGTGAGGGTGATAAAATTCCAGTAGCCACGGTAGGCACGAGCCTTCCCAATGGTTTAAAGATTAAAAAAGGTAAAATTCGTGGGCAAGTAAGTTGTGGTATGTGCTGCTCTGAAGCGGAACTTGGCTTGGCAGAAGATGCGGCTGGTTTATTGATTTTACCTAAGGATGCACCGATTGGCGCGGAAGTGGGCGAATATTTAGAGCTTGAAGAAGCTGTATTAGATTTGGATATTACTCCGAATCGTGGCGATTGCATGAGTGCGCGTGGTTTGGCGCGTGATTTAGCGGCTGATTATGATTTACCATTGATTGAACCTGGTGATGAAGCGGTGCAGGCAGATACATCGGTTGCAGCGCCCAAGGTTCGCGTTGATGTAAGCAATGATAACCCATTGTATATGGCGCGCCGTATTGAGGGCGCGGCTGTTGCAGCCTCTCCAGATTGGATGCAAGCGCGTTTGATTGCTGCGGGTCTTCGTCCTATCAATGGCGTGGTGGATGTGCTGAACTATACCATGCTTGATTTAGGGCAACCGATGCATGCTTTTGATGCTGATACATTGCAAGGTGATATTCAGGTTAGGGCTACACAAGCAGGCGAAAGCTTTAAGGCACTCGATGGCCGCGAGGTTTCTTTGCAAGCTGGTGATGTTGTGATTGCTGATGAAAAGTGTGTGATTGCTTTGGCTGGCATCATGGGTTCGGAAGCCACGGGTGTAACGGATAAAACCACGAATATTATCCTTGAATCAGCGGCGTTTCGTGCTGCATTGATTAGTACCACACGCCGCACGTGTGGTTTGGTTTCGGATAGCTCGATGCGTTTTGAGCGCGGTGTTGATCCAGCCATGATTGCTGTGGCGATGAATCAAGCAAGCATCATGATTATGGATTTGTTTGGTGGTAAAGCCAGTGAGATTACAACCGTTGGCGATGTCGAGGCATTGGTAAAAAGCAAATCAATTACTGTGGATATGAAACGCATTGAGTCACGCTTGGGTATTGACGTTGATGCGAAATTTGATGCTGTCTTAAGTCGTATGGGTTTTGCTATTGAGCGTGATGGAGACAAGCTTGAAGTGGCCGTGCCTAGTCATCGTCATGATGTGTCTTTGTTTGAAGATATATCTGAAGAATATGCGCGTGTGATTGGTTTTGATGTAATTCCATCTATCTTGCCTGATTTGGCGACGATCAATCCGCGTAAAGTTGATACAGCCATCAGTAGTGCCGTTGAGCTTGGTTTTGTGCAAGTGATTAACTATGCCTTTATCTCTGCTGATGAGCAGCGTTTATTCATCGAAGGTGATGGCAAAGATTTGGTGTTGCAGAATCCAATCTCTGCCGACATGAGCGTGATGCGTCGTTCTGTTTGGGCTGGTTTGTTAAACACAGCCAAATATAATATGAACCGTCAGCAAGCAGGTGTCGCATTGGTAGAGCAGGGTCGTATTTATGCTGCGATTGATGCAAGGAGTGATACAAATGGGCCAAATGAAGAACACCGTGAAACAAATGTAATTGCTTGGTTGATGGCTGGCGAGCTTGAATCGGACACATGGCACGATAAAGCGCGCAAGGTAGACTTCTTTGATTTAAAAGGTGCTGTTGAATCATGGTTGTCCAAGCGTGGTCTTACAGCGCGTTTTATGGTGGATGATGAAGTACAGGGCTTACAAGCAGGTCAAACCGCGAAGATTTTCGTGGGTAAATCTGTGGTCGGTCATGTGGGTAAAGTTGATGCTGATTTGGCTGACAGCTTTGATATTGATGCGGATGTGTTTGTGGCATCGGTTAATCTTGATGCTTTGCATAAGGGTAAAACCTTAAAATTCCAACCGATTCCTGAATTTCCATCGGTAGAACGTGATTTGGTGTTCTTGTTTGAGCGTGGCACAGAGTCCGAAGCCGTGTTGCAAACGGCTAAAAGAGCTGCGGGTCAATCATGCATTGATGTGCGTATTTTTGATTTGTACGATGGTAAAGGCGTACCAGAAGGCAAAGTAAGCTTGGGTATTCGCTTTGCGCTGCAAGATGCCAAACGTACACTTACGCAAGAAGATTCAGATAAGGCGATGCAGGCAATCATTGATGCGATTTCGAAGAAATTTAACGCTGAGCTAAGGGGTTAGCTCAGCGTTTTGTAGGTATTGTAAAAGGTGTGTGTAAGCAGCTTAGGCTTCAGAATCTTGTGTGATTTGCATGGATTCGGTAGTTTTTCTTAAATCCTCTTTTCTAGCTGCACTCATGACTTGAATTTCTAAATTTTCAAGTACGCCACACACTTCATCGGATAGGTCGCGTAAAGCAGGGATAAGTAATTCAGCCTCCTTAACGTGTGCAGCCTTTGCTTTTTTTGCTTGGCCAAATAATCGTCCTAAAGCGGATATATCAGGCTCCTCAAAAAGAAGTTTAAATATTTTCATGTATGTTTGATGAAGTTTATCGTGAGGTTTTTCCAAAGCCTTGTATGCAGGAAGCCTGCGTAGCATTTGTCCAGGGCCATAGTACCATTGTCCAAAGGTGCAATCAGTGGGAAGTATGGGACTTTGCTTTTTTTCTAAAGGCATACCTGCAACCAATGCTTCTGCATGCGCCACCCATGCTTTATGTGCAGCACGAGCATTGTGAAGTTCGGAAACAACATCGGATAATTTCATTGAAACCCCTCTAGATAAATCAATATTTAAAAGTTAAGCTTGCACTCTAGTGGAAAAGATACATTTGTCATATATTTTATTATAAAGACAACAGTAAACTTTTATAGCAAGAAGTCATGGAGTTGAGGCACTTATATAATATTTAAGACGAATAGCATCGCTATTTAACGAAAATATAGGCGAAAGCGGTCAATTGCCATCTTTTTACAGCCGATTTCTTTAAGTCCGACAGACTCCTAGGAGCTTCTTTTTAATTTATCGGGGAAGAAAATAATGTTCGTAAAAATTGATAAAAAGACCCTACAAGAAGTGCCAATTAGTAGTGAAGACATGGTGATGGTTTTGGAAGCAGATTTAAAACCGCAAGTGGTTGATGACACCTTAACCGATATTGTTTGTGGGCATTATGAACACAGCAATGCAGTGGCAACCTACAAATATAAGTCGTGAATGATTTGTTGCAAATAAAGGGACAAGCAAGGGCGCGGTAGTATTCATGAATAATGCGGGTTAAGTCTAGGGAGTTGTTGATCAACTCAATGCATGGTGTCTATGCGCCCAAAATTACCAACGCTGGCGTTGGCAAACTTAAGGGCACCTCAAAAAACCTCGTACGAGTTAAACGACGTTGATTTTCGCTCATAGCAAGGCGCAATAAAATGAGTCATAGCATCGCTATTGTCCATTTTATTCAACGCAGCTAGGGGTGAAAAGCACAAGTTTAGCGAAGTAGCGAGGTTTTTCGAGGTGCCCTTAACAATAGCGGTGCTATTACTTGCGCTTGCTGGCTTGGTGTTGGTGATTTTGAATCGCATATCTACTTAGAGCTTCCTCAGAAAGTCGTTTGTTACATTTTTTCCACCAAAGGGGACAGAGGGAGGCGCATGTTGAACAGGGATGATGTTGCCTTTATATGTACTTCTTTCTACGCCCTTTGCTGGAAGAAAATGTAACAAACGACTTTCTGAGGGAGCTCTAATTATGTGGTGTGTCGCCAGAATTAGAGTGCTTGCGCAGAGGAAATGATGTTTTTGAAGAGCCTTGGGTCGATGATATTCAAAAAGTTTAACGTCTATGATTGATAATATCAGGCTTGCTTAAAGACGACGGCAATAGCAGCCTTCGCGATATGACTGATAAGCATTATGATCCTGAAGAAATAGCCAAGTTTGAGGCCATTGCGGCTGAATGGTGGGATGCTGATGGACGATTTAAACCATTGCATCGTATCAATCCATTGCGCTTGGACTACATTGATGAGGCATTGAGCCTACAAGGCAAACAAGTATTGGATGTTGGCTGTGGTGGTGGGTTGTTAGCGGAGAGCATGGCGCAGCGAGGCGCGTTGGTGACTGGCTTGGATCGTTCACCCAAAGCTTTGGGTGTGGCGCGTACGCATGCCGAGCAAAGCGGTGTGAAACTCGACTATGTTGAAAGTGATGCGGAAACATGGGCGCAAGAACATAACAATCAATACGATGCGGTGACGTGTTTGGAAGTGCTTGAGCATGTGCCTGATGTGTTGGGTACGGTTGCAGCTTGTGCGGCGATGACCAAACCAGGCGGTTTGTTCTTTTTCGCGACATTAAATCGTACCCCTATATCCTATTTGAAAGCTATTATTGGAGCTGAATATGTTATGGGTTGGTTGCCCAAAGGCACACATGAATATGCGAAGTTTATTCGTCCTTCGGAAATGCATACGGCATTGAGTCAGGCTGGTTTGGAGATTCAGGATATATGCGGGATGTCTTATGCGCTATTGAGTGATAAATTCACTTTATCCTCGGATCTCTCGGTGAATTATCTTGGTATGGCTCGAAAACCTCTTTGATGACAAAATATAGGTTTATTTGTGTATTGTTGAGCGCGTTACTTATGCCTTACATGGCTGAGGCAAAGGGCATTGATTTGGCTGCGGATACGATGACCCGTGATGCGCATGGTGTGGTGATTGCCAAGGGCAACGTGGAGATTAAACGTCAGGGTGAAACATTGAAAGCCGATGAAATTCATTATGATGTTGAAAACAAGCGCATTCAAGCTGCTGGACATATCGAAATTGCATCGCCCAGAGCCCATATTCAGGCTGATTCGGCAAGCTTTCATACAGAGGATAAAACGGGTGAATTTAAGCAGGCTAGCTTAGTTCTGCCGCAGGGTGAGCGTTTACAGGCAGCGTCGCTGCGCCGTCTGAGTGAACTGAAATTTAATGCTGATAATATCAGCTTTACAACTTGCCCACCTGATGCCGAAGCATGGCGTTTGTATGCGGATCATATTGATGTTGATCAAGGAACGGGCTTGGTAACTGCACAAGGTGCTCGTTTTGAAGTTGCTGGTGTACCTGTATTTTATACGCCTTATTGGCAGCATGCATTGCGCCGAAAATCAGGTTTCTTATTGCCAGATTTTGCCAGCAGTCGTAGCCGTGGTACAGAATATGCATTGCCTTATTTCTGGGCACCAAGTGAAGATTGGGATGCAACCATCACACCGCGTTGGATGACAGCACGTGGCTTGATGGGGGAAGTTGAGCTTCGCCATGTTTCGACACAAGGCAGTGAAAAGGTTCAGTGGGCAGGGCTTCGTGATACCTTAACACAGGGGTATCGGCAGCATATTCAAACGAATATTGAGCATACATTGCCTGCTGGCTGGCAGTTGCATGCCAATGTTAACCATGTATCGGATCGTAATTTTTTATCGGATTTTTCATTAAGTTCCACTGCTAATACCACGCGATATTTAAGCAGTGATATTGGTATTGGCTGGCAGGGCGAGCAAGGTGATATTAGCTTAACGTCGCTCTATCAGCAGGATTTAACCAAACTTAATGATGATACAACCCTGCAAGTGTTACCACGTTTGGAAAGCAGTTATGCTTTACCTATTGGCAATGCTCGACTGCATTTGGATCAACAAACCACACGGTTTGATCGCAAGGTTGGTGTGGATGGTTGGCGTATAGCGGCGCACCCATGGATTGAATTACCTTTGAATATGCAGGGTGGAGCAATTAACACGACCTTTCAGGTGGGGCTTCATCATATTCGTTATGGCCAGTTAAATGGCACGCCTGCACTTGTTCAGCAGAGTCCCCGTACCATTTACGATGCTAGCCTTGAAACGCGCATCCCCTTTGAACGTATCAGTAGTGATAAACGCTGGCGGCACAGTATTTCACCTATTTTGCGCTATGACTTTGCTAGCGCGCCGAGTCAGCTTGGCTCTGTGAATTTTGATTCTGGCTTTAGTCAGTTGACATTAAATAACTTGCTGCAAGGCAATCGTTTTACTGGTTTGGATCGTTTTGAGCGTATGAATCGTATTAGTTTAATGCTTGAAACTGGTTTACAACATAAAAAGGCAACGACAGATACCTCTCGAAATTTACTGACTGCAAGAGTGGGGGTGGCTTATGATATGTTGCGCCAAAATGTAGATTCAAGCCTTCAAACTGCGCAAACACGTCCTTTTTCCAACCTTGTGGGTGAGTTGCTGCTATCACCGATACAGGGCATGACGATTGACGGCAGTGGTCAATATGACCCTGTGAGTAAATCTTGGGGTACAGCTCAAGCAGGCTTGCAGTTGCAACATGCACAAGGGCATCGGCTCAATGTGCGTTGGCAACGGGTAGATGCGCGTTATAGCACGCCGACTGAATTGCTTAGTGGCGGGCTTGATGTGAAGGTTGCACCGCGTTGGACAGCTTTTGGACATATGATATATGATGCACGAATTAAGTTAACTCAGCAGGCATCAGCAGGTGTTCATTATCAGCATAGTTGCTGGGATTTTAAGCTGGAAGGTTATCGCAATTTGAATAGCGGTAGCACAGGAAGGTCAGATGTTGGCTACCGTTTCTTGCTCGGATTCAAGGGGCTGGGTAGCGTAGGGGATAGTTAGCCACTGTCTTAACGAGTTACAATCAGGTGCATGACAGTAGCCTGAACAGTGATATTTTTTTATTTTGAGGTTTTCATGCGTTTTTCTGCTTATTTTTGGATGTCATTTTTGTTTTGCGCGTTGTTTTTACGTATGCCCATGACGCAATTGGAAGTAAATGCCAGTGAACATGGTGCAATTGAGTTGGATGCTATTGCTGCGACGGTGCGAGGGCAGGCGATTACGTGTTATGATGTTGAGAATAATATGCGGGTATTGCGTCAGCAATTGCAACGCTCAGGGATGACACAATTGGATCATAAACAACTGTATCAACGAGCGTTAGATACACAAATTATGGCGCAATTACAAAAGCATGAGGCAGATAAATTAGGCATTAAGATTCCTGCCGCAGAAGTCAATAAAGCCATTGAAAATATTGCAAAAAACAATGGGATTGATGTTAAGCAGTTAAAAGAAGCCTTGAAAGCACAAGGTGTGAATTTTGATGATTATCGTGAAAATTTAAAAAAACGCATGTTGAATAATAAGTTAATTGAGATTGCGGTGCGTGGGCGGCTCAAAATAAGTGATGAGGCGATGCGTGAGTATTATCGAAAATATATGGAAAATCCTAAACCAATCCGAGAAATTCGATTGGCACAAATTTTTATTGCGGTGGCAAGTGGCTCTAGCATTGCGAGTGTGCAAAAGAAACAAGCTAACATTGCATCGATACGCGCAAAACTGCTTGCTGGGGCAAAGTTTTCAGACTCAGTGACCTTATACTCGCAAGCCCCTGATGCAAGTTCAGGTGGTGATATGGGTTGGTTCTCACCGGGTGGTATTTCCCCAGCTTTTTCGGAGGTGTTTCAATTGCCTGTGGGAGGTTATACGCATGTAATCCGTTCACCTGCTGGGTTTCATATTGTAAAAGTACAAGAAGAACGTTGGAAGCAGCCTGAGCTTGGTGAAAGCCATGATGAAATACATGCTCGGCATATTTTATTGAAAGTTCCAGATCATGCCAATGAAGCAATACGCGCGAAAATTATGAACAGAGCGCAAAATATTGCACGTGATTTACAAAATGCGGATGATGAAGCTTTTGCCACACGTGCCAAAGAGATGTCTCAAGGGCCAAGTTCAAGCAAGGGTGGGGATTTGGGCTGGTTTAAACGCGGGCAAATGGTGCCTGCTTTTGAAAAAGCGGCTTTTGCTTTAAAGGTGGGTGAAGTGAGTGGTGTAGTAGCCTCACCGTTTGGTTTGCATATCATTCGTGTGATTGGCAAGCGGCATATTAATCCGAATAGCTTTGAAGCAAGAAAAGATCAAATTAAACAGGCGTTGAGCAATGCGGAAATGCAGACTCAAGTGCCTCGTTGGCTAGCTTCTTTAAAAGCGAAATCGGCGATTACAAAACAATCTTGCCCACAATTAGAGCATATGGATGATGCGCAGGCAGGAGCCTTGAAGGCTCACTAATGTTACCCATACTGATTACTGTAGGTGAACCAGCGGGCATCGGTTCGGATTGTGTTCTTTTGGCTCACCAAGCACAGCCAGAACTTTTTTCAGATATACGCATTGCAGCACCAGCTTCGTGGTTACAGTTGCGGGCTAAAGAATTAGGTATTGATACGCCTATCCAAACAATCAACACGCTGACGACTGCGTGTGAAGATTCCTCTGTGTTGTATTGCTGGAATCCTCTGCAAAAGGAAGCACAAGAAACACTGTCTCCTGTTGCCAGCAAGCCATTGCCGCAAACTGCGCATGCTGTGATTGCTTGTATTGAAGCGTCGGCATTGGCGTGCATGCGTGGTGAAGCGGCGGCGCATGTTACAGGACCTATTGAAAAAGCAGTCTTACGTGATGCGGGTTTTGATTTTCCAGGGCATACTGAATTTTTAGCGCATTTGGCAGGAAAGCATTTAGACAAAGAATGTGACATTGTGATGATGCTTGCATCGAAAGCCTTGCGTGTTGCTTTATTGACGACACATATGGCGATTAGCGATGTGCCATCAAGTTTGTCTGTTGAGCAAACGCTGCGTTGTATTCAAATTACACATACGGATTTGCAGCAGCGTTTTGGCATTGCTCAACCTCGCCTTGGTATGTGTGGTTTGAACCCGCATGCAGGTGAGCAAGGACATTTTGGACGTGAAGAAATTGATATTCTTATGCCTGCGGTATTGCAAGCTCGTGAGTTTGGCATTGATATTTCAAAGCCATTGCCAGCAGACACATTGTTTTCAGCACAAATGCGCGATCAGTTTGATGCAATTATCTGCTGTTATCATGATCAGGCATTAATTCCGATTAAAGCCTTGAGCTTTGGTGATGCGGTGAATGTCACTCTGGGTTTACCCTTTATTCGCACCAGTGTGGATCATGGTACGGCATTGGATCGTGCAGGAAGTGGAAAAGTGTCCTACAGTAGCCTTGTAGAGGCTATTGAATTGGCTCATTTGATGCGACAGGAGTCTGGAAAGTAGACTTATTTGTTGCTAAGGAGGTTTGGCATGGTGTTAAATGATTTGAATGGCAAGTTGTTGCTGGCAACACCCTCTCTGCAAGAGCATCAGTTTAAAGATAGCGTCATTCTTCTTTGCCACCATGATGAAGAAGGCAGTATGGGTTTGATTATTAATCGTCCGCAAGAGATTACGATTCGTGATGTTTTGGAAGATATTCAACTTTCTCCCAATGAAGATGTTCTGAAAACATTTCCAGAGCATCGTTTATTATCGTATGAAGGTGGTCCGATGGATTCTTTTCGTGGTTTTGTTTTGCATGATGGTTGGCATATGTATGAATCAACCATGCAAATTACACCCGAATTACACCTCACCACATCGCGTGATGTGCTGGAAGAATTGGCGCAAGGGCTTGGCCCTGAACATTTTATGCTCATTCTGGGCTATGCAGGTTGGGATGCGGGGCAGCTTGAACAGGAACTGATGGATAATTCATGGTTGATTGTTGGCTCTAGCCAGCATCTTGTTTTTGAAACAGAGCCAGAGCACCGTTGGGCACTCGGCGCACAAAGTATGGGTATTAGTAAATCGCATTTATCATCCCAAATAGGTCATGCCTGATATTGAGCTATTGAACCTATCACGCACACCTTTATGATATTGCTTCGATTATAAGTTTGGGGGGAGGGCGTTGATGCGTATTTTGATTGTTTATCATTCTGATTATGGCAGCACAGAAAAAATGGCACAGGCGATTGCTGCGGGAGCATCTGCGAGTCAGCCAAACTGCCATATTAGCACCAAGCAAGCTGCCGAAACGGGGTTGGATGATTTACAACAGGCGGACGTTATTTTCTTCGGTACACCTGTGCATATGGGCTCTATGGCATGGCAGATGAAAAAGCTTGTCGATGAGACCTCCAAACTTTGGATGGAAAATGTTTTGGAAGGCAAAGTGGGTGGAGTTTTTGCTACGGGCGGAGGCTTGGGAAGTGCAGGCGGTGGTATTGAGCAGACGTTAATCTCATTGCATTCTAACTTCCTCGAACATGGCATGATTGTGGTTGGTTTCCCTAAGAGCTTACCTAGTTATGCGGATGCTGGTTTGCAGTGGGGCGTAGCTGCACGTACCAGTAATCATGAAGGTATGCCGCAAGGGATAAACGAGAGCGCACTGGTGGCAGCGCGTAGCTATGGCGCACATGTGGCTGCGATGGCAGCGCATATTTTAGGATTTGATTTATAACTGATGTTACGTACTCAACTTGAGAACAGTCATCCCCGAATGCCACTATCTGGGATGCATGGGTTGATAGCGGATTTTATAACAATGATCACAAGTTTCGTTTCATGATGCTTCAAGTTTACCGCGATATAGTGATTCAAGTATTGAAATGCCGTCATCTCCAAATGCTTTTATTGGAGATCCATGATTGAATGATACGCATCAATAGATACCCGCCTTCGCGGGCATGACGATCCTATAGTAATTCAATGCTTGAATCACTATAGGATCATTTCGCATTTTAAAATCATGAAACCCGAATGAATCATATTGCCAAAAGATCATTCATAGATACATGAGTCTCTCATAGATCCCCGGTACAAGATTCGGGGATGACTAACTTTGAACGTAGGTGCGTAACATCAGTTATAAGTTGCAGGGTTCACCATTGATAAAAAGCATGCTATTTTCTCCTGCTTGATGCTTTGCACGGCTCCAACAGGCATAAGGCATGGGTATTTGACGGGTATAAGCAATAGGTTGATTCAGAATATGAGCAATGAGCATGCGCGTGCTGCCTGAATGGGCAACAATCAGAGCATGTTTGCCGCGATAGGATTGGCATGCATCCAGCCAAAAGTCAGCAATGCGTGTTTGTAACTCTTCGGGCGATTCACCTTGTGGCGGACGCATGCCAGTTGGGTCTTTTCGCCATTGCGCCAATATATTTGGGAAGGAAGCTTCAATCTCATCATGGCTTAAGCCTTCCCATGCCCCATAATGCATTTCGGCAATGCGTGGTTCGATGATGCATGGAATGCCCTTTTCTTCAGCCCAATATTGGGCTGGCAAGGCGCAGCGAGAGAGTGGGGAAGTGATGATGAGATCAATATCGTTGTGAATATTCTCCCATATAGAATCCATTTGAACACGACCTTCGATTGTTAAATCTTCCTCGATACTACCACGGTATTTTACCCCACCTTTCAGCGCACCATGACGCAATAAATCTGCAACAAACATTGAAACTCCCTATTTAGTATCTAAGGTACCACCATTACGTTTGATTCAAACGAAAGGAAGTTTAACCATGCTAAAAGATTTTGACATCAATGATCCTAAAAATATTGAAGCTATGAAACATGTGCGTGGCTTACTGGAATTTTTGGGTGATGATCCTGAACGTGAAGGTTTGAAAGAAACCCCCGCACGCGTGCTATCTGCCATGCAAGAGCATTTTTCGGGTTATCAAGAAGATCCAAAAGAGCATTTGCTAAAAACATTTAAAGAAGTTTGTGGTTATGATGAGGTGGTCTTGGTATCGGATATTGATCTGCATAGCCACTGCGAACACCACATGGTTCCTTTTGTCGGTAAGGCGCATATTGCCTACATACCAGACGGTCGGGTTGTTGGCTTATCCAAGCTCGCGCGTGTGGTCGAAGGCTATAGCAATCGACTACAAGTACAGGAAAAGCTTACCATGCAGATTGCCCATGCGATTGAGGAAGTGTTGAAGCCTGCGGGTGTAGCAGTGATTATTCAGTGTCAGCATTTTTGTATGTGCCATCGCGGCATTCATAAGCCTAATGCGTGGACAACAACGTCTAAACTGACAGGTGCATTTTTAAATAACCCATCATCACGTTCGGAGTTATTTCAATTGATTGATATGAATAAGAATGTTTAAGGAAGTTTTTTAAGCTTCGCTTGAGTTTCTTTTAGCGCAGCAGTTTTTGTATTTTATAGAGCTACCACAAAAGCAAAGATCATTGCGTTTGATAGGTGTGACTTCACAATCACCATCGACATAACGCCAGTGCTTATCCATACAAACAAACCGACTGGTTTCTTTAAGTATCATGCCTTTGTTGCCAGCGTGAAATGCGGCAGTAAAGGTGACGGTATTGCTGTCTGCATGTAGAATTTTTAAGCCCAGCCAGCGTGATTGACCAAGTTGAAAATCATGTGGGCAGGTATCTGGATGCCATGTTTTTAATAAATATCCAGCATTACCCAATACGAATGCACTATAACGTGAACGCATCAGTTGTTCAGCAGTAGTGGCACTATCATTGGCAATAATGGGTTGGCAGCAGCTTGTGAATGCTTTGTTTGAACCACAGGGGCAGGCTTCTAATTTAGTCATTAGAAATCGCTTCTTTTGTTACTTTTATTTCCAAGTATTTGGGAACCTTTGCACCCAAAGAGCGTTTATGCTCTAGCTTTTTACGTTGGGCATCTTTGATTGACATGCCTAGGTGGGTTTCACCACGCTTGGCAGCCAGACGGGTTTGTTTTTCACGCTCTTCAAGGCGGGCACGCTTTTCGGCTGTTAATACATCATAACAGCGTTCACAGCAGATGCCTTCTTCATAATGTTCGGATTGTTTGTCTTGTTCGTGTAATGGCCAGCGGCAACCGCGACAAAGGCTATAGCTGCCTTCTTTTAAGCCATGAAGAACAGCGACACGATCATCAAACACATAACATTCGCCCTGCCAAAGGCTGTCTTCTTCTGGCACTTCTTCTAGGTATTTTAAAATACCCCCTTTGAGATGAAATACTTCTTCATAGCCTTGTTTTAACATATAAGCCGAAGCCTTTTCACAGCGAATGCCGCCTGTGCAAAACATAGCGACTTTTTTATGTTTTTTAGGATCACAGTTCTTTTCTACATAAGCTGGAAACTCACGAAAGGTGTCGGTTTTAGGGTCAATCGCACCTTTGAATGTGCCAACTTCGTATTCATAATCATTGCGCGTATCTAAAACCAATACATCAGGGTCAGAAATGACATCATTCCACTGTTTTGCTTCGATATATGTGCCCACACAAACATTGGGGTCAACACCTTCTACACCGAGCGTAACGATTTCTTTTTTGAGCTTGACTTTCATACGATAAAAAGGGCATTCAGAAGCAAAAGACTCTTTATGTTCCAAGGCTTCTAAGCGATCATCGTCACGCAAAAATTGCAACAGTGCATCAATGCCATCACGGCTGCCTGCGACAGTGCCATTGATACCCTCACGCGCCAAAAGTAACGAGCCTTTTAAGCCATGCCCATCACAAAAATCTTGTATGGGCTGACGAATATCTTTGTAATCATCTAGTGTGGCAAAGTGATAAAGTGCAGCAATAACGGTGTTCATAATCTCTCCAAGCAATGAATAATTCAATCTTAAGGACCCTCGAAAAAGCTCGCACGAGTTAAACGACGTTGATTTTCGCTCATAGCAAGGCGCAATAAAATGAGTCATAGCATCGCTATTGTCCATTTTATTCAACGCAGCTAGGGGTGAAAAGCACAAGTTTGGCGAAGTACCGAGGTTTTTCGAGGTGCCCTTAAGCTTTATCCTAGCGCACAATAATAGCGAAAATAATGTTTTGTATATGTTATATATCACACATAAGGGCATATTTGTATAGGTGTGAGCTATATTTTTTTTATTTTTATAGTTTTACGGGTGAATTCAGTGTGCAAGATGGATAGCTTAGGCGAATGAATTTAGCGACCGTTATTTCGCTGCGCCTTTTGCAAGCCATTCCCACTTTGTTGGGTGTGGTGACACTGGTGTTCTTTTTGTTGCACTTGGTGCCTGGTGACCCTGTCGATGCATTGCTTGGTGAAATGGCATTGGCAGCGGATCGTGAGGCTATGCGTCATGCATTGCATTTGGATATGCCTATCTTACAGCAATATGCACATTATCTTTACGGTCTGATTAGTGCTGATTGGGGCATAAGCATTATTGATCAACGTGATGTTCTAACACGTATTTTAGAACGTTTACCTGCCACAGCAGAGCTAGCAGCGGTGAGTTTAGTATTGGCTGTGTGTTTGGCATTACCTTTGGGTTATTGGGCTGCAAGGCATGCTGGGAAAATCCAAGATACAGCAGCTATGAGCTTTTCTTTGTTGGGTGTATCGATTCCGAACTTTTGGTTGGGGCCGATGTTGATGTTGGTGTTTTCGGTAGCATTGGGTTGGCTACCCGTATCTGGCATGGGGCAACCTGGAAGTTTGGTTCTGCCAGCGGTTACCTTGGGAACAGCATTGGCTGCGATGTTGTCGCGCATGGCACGCTCAAGCTGGTTGGAAGCGATGTCGATGGATTCAATTCGTACGGCTCGTGCATTTGGGGTATCTGAAAGAGCTATTTGGTGGCGACATGCCGCGCGTATTGCCGCGATTCCTGTGATTACCATGTTTGCCTTGCAATTGGGGGCAGTGTTGGGCGGTGCAGTGATTACTGAAACAGTATTTGATTGGCCTGGATTGGGACTACTTACCATTGAAGCGATTCAGAGGCGAGATTATCCCTTGGTGCAAGGTTGTGTGCTGATTATTGCGGTATTTTATGTCTTGGCAAACCTGTTGGCAGATATACTGGGTTTACTGCTTGATGCAAGGCAACGGTAATCCCCTCGAAAAACAAGTTGGTTTAAAAGTAGAACCTTTTATTATGATTTACTGGAGAGTCCCCAAGCGTATTCAGAGCTTCTTTAACTCGCATGATTCATAGAGCACTTTGGGGTCAGTAAAGTAAACCCTGGAAAGCTGTAGGGGTTAAGTTTTGCAAATGCTGACTCTAAAAGGTCTAGTAAGATTGTTTAAAATTAGTAATTATCTTTCTTTAAATGGTCATTTTAGGTCTATTTTCTAATAGTTAATTATAGGGCACCTCGAAAAAACAATTATTTTTTATGCTTAGCTGACGAGATGTACCCCGCAAAGCATATAGTCTGAATATGTCTTTTCTTCAGGTTTTCTTTTGCGTTTCAACTTTCTTACGAGATTAATCTCGCATTTGTGTGTTGCTAGGAAGTTTCTGCGTGTTGATTTATGCCCGCAATTTTCACATTGAATAACCATATCATTACCTCCATGTTCAGCTGATGATTTATTTTAAAATGTCATGCACCATCCAAGTGAGACTGTAACACTTGAATGTTTCCTGCATGTGACATTGTAAAATAGACATAAGCTATGTACGTTCAGTGCATCATTGTTGAGCTTGAAATATTACTAAAGGGCACCTCGAAAAACCTCGCACGAGTTAAACGACGTTGATTTTCGCTCATAGCAAGGCGCAATAAAATGAGTAATAGCATCGCTATTACCCATTTTATTCAACGCAGCTAGGGGTGAAAAGCACAAGTTTAGCGAAGTGCCGAGGTTTTTCGAGGTGCCC
>Ga0256829_1001455_pt1 | contig 19379 bp, 17 predicted proteins | sample 131447metaG_FD_185979 | JGI IMG/M metagenome (GOLD analysis project Ga0256829, IMG submission 185979) | Hydrothermal vent microbial communities from Lau Basin, Pacific Ocean - 131-447 | ecosystem: Environmental > Aquatic > Marine > Hydrothermal vents | place: Pacific Ocean: Lau Basin | collected...
GGCTTGTCCTGATATAATAAGTGTGCTTGCCAATAATAGACTGGTTACGATTGTTTTTTTCATGTGATTCCTCTTTTTTTATGATTTGTTTAAGGTATATTGCTGGTCAATCATATTTTGTCATACTCGCCTTTACGGGTGTGACGGTTACAGCGGCGATTAAATACTTGCACCTCTATATATCAGGTTTCATTTACTTTGGCAGATTTGCGAACCAAAACATATATACCTGCCGCTAAGCATAATACGGATAGTACCAATGCCCCAATATATGCTGGCTGTTGTAAAAAGACGCGGTTTTGTGCCGCCAACACCATCATCTCGGAAAAATTACTGGGTGGGCGAAAACTATAGGCTGTGATGCCACCAATGATGCCGACAAGGCTTAGAGTGATACCTGCTACTTTTGATTTCATGTTATTCCTCCATGTTGTTTGATGGGGGAATGATAGGAAGAATTTTATATATTCATGTTCTCCCAAGCTTGGGAAAAATGAAAGTCGTTTTTAGGGTCTGTTAACACTAATTCTGCTGGTGTCGATTCGGCCATTTTTTTCGTTCCTGTAAGGCTTTGCAAGCGGAGTGTGCTTGTTGCACATAAGCTTGCGATAACGCAGAAGGACGGAAAAATGGCCAATCCCTACGGGCTGCGCTCCAAATGAAGCCACTCGGCGTTGCTCGGCATTCATTTGGAACCACCAAACTTCACGCCTCGCGCCTTAATTGGCCTTATTGGGTGCAGCAGCGACAACATCATCATTAGTGTTAACAGGCCCTAGTGAGGGTCGTGGTTAAATATCAATACTTCGCCACTGGCAGGTGAATCGTAATAAAGCTTGATGGCTTTACCATGTAAAGCATGGGCAATTTTAAGATAAAGCCATACAGGGGCAGCACCCGTTAGTTTCACCACTTTGCCTTCGCCAGCCAAAGCCTTGGCTTGCAAGACATACTCATCAAGCTGTGCCAGCTTGGCTGTTTCATCATAAAGGGTTGAAATATCAATGGTAATCATGCTTGCTCTTTGATGGTTCTGCCTATGTTTTTTACTTCAAAGCCATAGGTCAATACATCATGTGGCTCTATGGTTTGTACATATTGTATTTCTCGTAACGGACTTACCAAGGATGCCATCATGCCTGCAATAGAAGCGGTTTTGAAGCCGCCTGTAATATCAATCACCACCTCAACTTCATCAATATCTTTGGGTAAGTTATCAAATATATCTTCAATGTTTTCAACTAGACCTGCAACATGATTAAAGTCTAAGCCTTGTGTACCTCCAACCTTATGAAATTCAACATCCGGAAACTCAGCGCTAAAAATATCGGCAAATAATTTGAATTGTGCATTGGATTCCTTGGATACCAATACCCACACATGTTTAAGCGTATCTCTGTGCTTGGATAAACCAAGCAATGCCATTTTCCAAGGGGTGTTGTTCATGCTGGTTAAATTGCCTTGCAGCAAGCTTTGATATAAATCATCTTGAATAGGTGATAGAAACAATATCACTCCTTCGTGGGGCGTTATTTTTCTTGTTTTCGCCTGCATTCGCGCTTTATTTTGATAAATTTTCCAACGAACAATCATCATAAAAAGCAATGACATAAATGGAATCATCCCCAAACATGTTTCTAGCACATGGATAGGTTTGTTGGAGCCTAAAGAGTATGCCAGAAGTGCAAATGATGAATCTGTAAACCAGCCCAGAGATATGATAAAGAGCAAAACAACAAGAATATTGCCAAAGCTGGGGTTGGTTACGCCTAGAATATCACTTAAAATAGCTTTGTTTTTTGCTGCTTGAGCGCTGTGTTTTATCATGATGCAAGTGCTTCCTTAATGCTTTTAAGGCGACGAAAGCAAACAAGAAGAAAATCCAAGACTAAATTCTTTTGCATAGGGGCTTCCTATTTCATACCCAAAACTGTTTTGGCAATTTGGATGACACCAGACTTATAAACGGGTTTGTTTTTCTTACCCTTGGTTTTATCTGGGTTGCTGGTGATGCCAGCATCATGCTGGTCGCAAAGCTCAAGCAATATCTTTTTGCAAGCTAACCGCTCTTCTGCATCACCATGTGCTAGGACTTGTTCAATCAAAGCTGGTGCTTCTCGAACCCAAGATGATTTATCATGCTTTAATCCCTTTTGCTCAACAAGTGTTGTCAGTTCAATAGCTAAACCTGTTAAACCTTGAGCTTCAGCTTGGGCAGTTAACCTTCTTTGCTCCTCTTCTTGTTGTGCCACAAGCTCACGTTCACGCATTTGTTTTTCCCGCTTAGCTTTGGCTTGTTGGTCTTCGCCAAAACGCCCATACCCCGCAGCAGTTTTTGCGCCTGCGCCAAGCCATTGCAAGGCAGCGCTTAACGCTTCTACGACCTCGCTTAGGTCAATATCACTACCCACACGCTTAGCGACACCAAATTGAAACGCCGCGCCCTTATCCACCACCAAAAAAGGCACTGGCACAGGGTCATGCCAATCTGCGGGAACATTGCTGCCATCGCGCATTGGCGCATCATCACCTTTGGCATACCAATCCTTATAATGTGGGGTCATAATATCTGCTTTCAGCTTTACGGGTGCTGTCGGCGCTGCATCAAAGAAAATCAATTCGCCACTTTGCTCGGTATCACCAAACCATTGCTTGATTTTTTCTTCATTAAACCCTTCCCACACTTCGCACCATGCCCGAACCATGCCTTTGACGGCAGCACCCGTTAAATAAGGCACGCCAAGTGTATGATGCCAAGCAAAGCCATTTTCCACAGGATGATTATTACCCATGCCCGTTACAAAATGCCAATCTGTGCTCATTGCTAATGATTGCCCGCCACAAGCTTCTAGCAATACCTGCTGGCGCTCAGCAAAAGCTTGTAGCTTCTCTGTATCCCCAGTTTCACCTGCAACGGTTTTAATCCAGTTGATTTTGCTATCATCACCAACCTTGCAGTCATGATCATACTGATTAAAGAATCTGTCGTACCAAAGCCCAGCATGGAAACCCTTACCTTTTTGCGCGCCTTTTGCTTCACAATGTAACGGTAACATTACTCATCTCCTTTCAAATATGCCTTGGCAAACTTCTTCAGCCAATTCAGATATTCTAAAGACTCTGCTTCAGCAAGCTGGTATTCCTGCGCTGAAGCTTTCGTGATAAAGCTGATTATATCACCTTTTTTTAACCAGTCTTGTAATGCCTGCAACACAACTTCATGATTCTTTCCCTTGGATTTGTAAAACGCGCAGGTTTGCCCAAAGCCGCTCATTAAAATCATGGCTGGTATGCCTACCACGTAGGTTTTTAACTCTTTTTGGTCGCTGGGGTTCTTATCTTCCCAGTTTTTAATTGCTGCCAATGCGTGCTTGGCTCGCTCTTGAGAAATCGTTTGCAGGCTCATGCGGCTACCACCTGCACCTGACACCAACCCATGCCCACAGTTTCATTACCACCGATTTGAATAAAGGGCTTATCGGCTGAGAACATACCCAACACACTATCCACATGCTCATCTGCGCCCATCAACATGGTGTAGAGTAGTGCATCTGATGGCAGAGTTTCTTCATACCAGAGTGCTCCACTTTTCACAGTTTTTGTTGTACTATCAATGGCAATATGTGGCGTTACCGCAGTGGCATTCTTGGCAAACCATGCGAAATCATCATTGTGCATCACAATCAGTTGCTCTGTTAAATTTTCTGCACCAAACGATTCCAATACCGCAATCAAATCATTCGGCAACCCCGCTTTTTGCGTAAACTTGAATTCTTCTAGGAAAATGTAGCCATCTTGTTGCGACAAGACCTGCCCTTGATTGACATCGATATGCCAATCGACCTGCTTGCCCATCATTTGCATATCCCGCTTCAATCGCTGCAAAATGGCAGGGCAGGTGACCAGTTTAAAGTGCCCCGTCAGCGAGCGCACGGGTAACAAAAGCAAACGTGCATCGGTCATGCTGATTTGAGAGGCATTACCATCGCCGTCAGCTGTGCCGAATACTTTATGTATATCAATGCCAGCATCTTTTCTGCGAACTTCAGCATGCGCCCGAAATGCACCTTTGACCGCCGAGCCAAATACACATGGGTAGCCAGTGTGCGCTTCTCGCATAATTGGCATATCAATCACGCCATTGTTTTGCCCTGTGCCCGCGTGAATAGATGTTTCTGCTCTTAATCCTAATATGGTTTGTTTCATCGTTTAACCCTCCCAAGTGCCAATGGCAATTTCGCCATAGCCGAATTTTTTTCGATTTCCAATATGTGTTTCCAAGCTTGATATTTCGCCTTGTACAAAATACACGCTACCCGCAGGAACCAATGATTTTAGCGGCTTGGGCTTACCGTGCCTGTAGTCCCAACCGCCTTCTCGCACGGCTTTACCCACGCAAGCGGATATAATCTCTATACCTTTAAGCTCTGGTTCTGCCTTGCCATCAAAGTCACCATGGGTTAGTAACACAACCATCGCTGTATCTACCGTTTCGTCATTCCCGCGTAGGCGGGAATCCACAGCATGATTGACATTCACGTTTGCCATACGCCCTTCACCACCCAAACGAAGCATGGAAGAAGGTATCACATCGACAGCGCCTTCCACATCCATGGCCAAGTTTATGCCATCCTGCAAGCGAATATGGCGAGTGAAATAAAGCATGCCTTCATTCACTTTGCGTTTCTCATTATCCCTGCCAATACCTGTGCGTGCTTCAGCAACAAATAAATCTTCTTCCTTGTAATATGTGCTTGGCATTTGCCCTTTTAATACCTTATTAAACTCTGACGCATTCAACCACGCGTTTTCTAAAGGCTTTGCACCTTCCATTGTGCCAACCACTTCTGGCAACCGCCTATCGCCCATATCCGTTTTTAATTCGGATTTGGACGGCTCAAGTCTGCCCCAAGTATTTTCTTTGCTACTATAAAGCAAATGTAATGGTATGGGATACAAGCGTTGCCCATCTTTGCAAATATAAGGGCCGCAGAACCTTAGCTTTCCTGTATTATCGCTATCTGCACCAATCAAGGCTGCAATATCGGGCTGTTCACCTCTGCGAAACTTCGCCCAATCCACACCTTTGGTTTCCGCAATCGCCGCGCGAATCACGCCTGCCATGGTTTGTGCTGTAGGTGGAAATTGCGAATCCAAAAAGCCGCCTTCACCTGAGTTAAATGACTTTGCACCTCTGAAAAATAACGAATCCAATGCTTCAAATTGCCATGCTTTCATTGCTCTACCCCCTTTTGCGCGAGAAACCGCAGTAGTAGAGCACCATCGGCTCTGAATTTTTTGGTGTCCTCTTTATTTTCAAAAATGCGGCACTGCTTTAACAGCGGTTGAATCAGGTCTCGCGCGGCTTGTAATTTGTTATCCTGACCATCTAAGAGACCACTACCTACATAGTCCGCCACCAACATATCCTCAATAGCATGGCTATCAATGTCACCACCGCCTTGCAGCATATCCAGTGTTTCCCGAATATGATAAAGCAGCTTGCTCGCATAGCCTGGGTTGCCATCTTCATTCACACCTAGTTTTTTCGCCAGTCCTGCCAATATAATCTCATCATCTTTAACCGCTTTATCCCATGGCATCGTCCATGTCTGCTGGATGCCGCCTGGCTTCCAAATGCGACAAGCTATGGCATCTCGCCCTGTTGCATCCTTGGCAACATCATCAAGCAGCTTATGCGCATCCTTGAGAATCATGGTCAAAGGCAATTTCATATGCGCGTATTCAATAGCGGCGGAAATACTGTATTTTCCCTGCTCCACCTTTTTATCTGCAAAAATTTGCATATAAGCCTTTCGACACGCCAAGGCGCAACCCAAGGCATCTTCTAATGGCAAAATTGCCAACACATCATCGCCACCTGCGTAAATCAAAAAACCGTTATGATTTTCCACAATCTCAGGCACTTTCTTGGTAAACTCAGCTAGTGCTTGGGAAAGCCCTGTGGCATCACCCATTGCGACCTTGGTTTCCCCAAGTGAATCACCATCCATCATCAAGACTGCATAGAATGGAGAAGGCACATTAAATTTTTGTTTCAATGCCTTGAGGCTGGGTTTAAGTGGTTTGTATTTATCCTGTTCTAGTTCTGCTTCAAAAAACAATCGGCCATCTAGGCTGGAAAAGCGTTGTTTTAGATTAGAGCTCTGACAAGCATCTTTAAGAATATCCGTTGACCATTCACCATAATCTTCGTTCAAAGCTTTAGCAGCATCATGAAAACTTATCATCAAATCGTCTTCATTGGCATCAATCACTTGCTTTAACCAAGGTACTGCTGCCATATAAGAAACCGATGGTACAGAAGTCGGCAATTTCCAGTTCGCATGACCATCCAAATGTTCCCAAGCATGCGCAAAACGACGTTTTACATAGGCAATGGAACAAAGGCGTTCATTTTCACCCAAATCCAGCGAACCATAAGGCTTGAGCTTGCTCCAGAATTTACGTTGCTGTGTAGGGTTAGGCTTCTCTGCCCCTGATAACTCCTGCCACTCACCCATCATGGTGCATTTATCGCCAACAGTTTCAGGTGGCATATAGTTGCGCCAGTTTTTACGTTGTGCCAAAACTGCTCCATCATCGCTATCAGAAATCACCCATGCTATATCCCAAAAATTTTTAATTTGAGAATCCCACAAGGCTTTGCAAACACCTGCATCGTCTAACGCATCTTCTTCCCAAACCTTATTCGCCAAAGATTTCCATGCCTTTTGCACTGCCTTTGTTGCAATATTGCCATCAAATCCGTCAGGGGCTTTAGCAATAAAATTATTGGGTAAAGAACCAATTTTAGGCGGATCCTCTACATCTGCACTATTCAACATTTTTAACATGTCATCTTCATCAACCGAAGGCATCACAACCGTAGCACCAGCATCTTGCACCGCCTTTATGGCATGAGCCGTCAACCAGGATAATAAGAATGAACCTGCCCAGAAATCCCGTGTACGCCGTGCCTGCGCCACAAAGCCTTGCACGGGGCCAAGTGTAAAATGAAGGTATTGGCTCATAATTGCACCTCACTGAGCTTATTCATATAAACATTCACGCCATTAAAAAAGTTCATATCAGAGCCTTCGTGGGGCAAAAACTGTGCAGGTAAAAAAATGTGGCTGCAAATATATTTATTACCAATCGGATGAATGTGAAACAATAAAGGGCTGGCACGCCTCTGATCATACTCTTTTTTCATAGGTTTTAAGGGCAGTGGCTGACCAAACCCGCGCTTGCTTACTCCCCTCACTTCTGCTTTTTGACCCCTTACCTGATAAAATAACTTTGCAGCTTGCTTATGCGCATCCTTTTCTGAGGCTTGTAATCGTTCTAGAAGTCCAATACGACTTTCAACGCTCCAAGCGGTAAATGGCGGCATAACATCGCTTACTTGTAACTTTGAAAACAAATCTTGAATCGTTTGTTTGTAGCTCATTAAATCATCACTGCGAAATTCTTTCTCATCCATATTGATCAAAGCAATCGATCCAAATCCACGGCGACTGCGCGACCCCAAGCCTCCGAGCAAACCAAGTGCTTTCAAAGCATGTTTAATGGACTTAATATCATTCTCACTCGTTTGTCCTCTAAAGCAGAGGTTTACTGTAAAAGGATGATCGGAGGTCAACCCTATACGATGAGGTTGAAAATTTCCTTTGGCTCTGTCTCCAGACTCCCATAGACCCATACCTAGAAATCCACTTTGTCCAAGCGGCTTTGAACTTGGCCATGATGAATCCTGTGCAATAGATTTAGGCTGCTTGATTGAAAGTAAGAAAACACCTTGTCCACCTTTACCATCCTTAACAGCACTACCAAAAAGTTCACTTTCTTTTTGATGCAAAGCTTTCAGTGCGGCGGTTTCATTACCGTCACAATCTTGATAAAACTTTCCCCAATGCAAAGCACGCCACCAAAAGCGCAGCGCCCCCTTAAACGATGGTGGTCTAATACCATCATCTGGTTTTTGGTCTGCACTGCCAATAAACATGGGTGTCACAATTTTATAGGTTGCTTCTATGGTTTTCATGGGTTCCTCCCCCCTTAATTTCTTTCAATACGAATCTGTGTTTTATCTGCTAACAAACCGTAAGATGCTGCATTTCGTTTGCCTACATTTTTAATCAATAATTTCTCTGCTCGTGGGTCAACAGCGAACACATGCTCCACTTCCTCTGCAATTCTTCGAATGGGCTCTGGCAAGCAACCCTGAGCAGCTCTGGGTTCATCCCATGCTTTTTCAAAGCGTTCATAATGCCCTGTATGCCGACCTCCAAATGTTGCGCGAATTTGCATGAGATCATCTTTTTTCTCATCCATGCCTTCAACAGACAAAAAACAATCTTTACACTCTTCACATAATTGCTGCTGTGGATGCTTACATGCTTTCACCTTTTGCTGTGCGAAAAAGAGATAGATAGAAAACTCCCGCTCAGGCAATATAAATTCTTTGCCAAGGTATCTAATCATACGGCGTTTTATATGGATGAAAATAGGTTCTAATACTGACATATCCACCGAAGTTTGCGCTGATGCAACCAAGGTATTCAAATCCATGCGATTGATGGTTGCTTTGACATGATCCTTCAAGCGAATAAACGGTACATCAATTAACGTCACCTGCTTAGCTTGACCTTTAACTGGAAATAAAAAGTTACTATCTCTCTCCCAATCCTCAGGCACCAGAACATGTGTAAGTCTATCTTGCTTTCTAGCAAATAAATTCATGGCTAAGCCAAGGTAGTAGCCCATGGTTTTACGGCCGCCAGCCAAAGATGCATCCAAAAAGTCGGACTGTTCTATCCCTGACTTTACAGTGTTGAAAATTAAATTGGTCATGGCTTTGTTTTCAAGTTCTGAACGGATATCATCTACCCCGTCAGGTTTAAGAATGGATGAGGGGCTGAATTCAATACTTGCCATTTCAGGCCATGCCGCACAAAACTTCGCCCAGCCACCTTCATCAAATAAGCGATGTGTTAATATGGATGCGCCTGTTTCTGTAGTGATAACAGCAATTTTCTTAGGCAACATTTGACTTTTACTGCGAGCAGCTAAAGTCTCCATGATAATTGCGGGCGAATGCCCGATGACAAATAATCCTAATCCCTGCATTATTTTTCTCCCCGGCGCGAGAATGCTTATATATTTTGCAAAATGCAATAGCATCAAATCATAGCTTGATAAATAGGTATGTGGCTTTCACAAGCTTGGGATAAGCTTAAGGTTTTAAGCTTGGCAGACTTCTAGAGCCAGAACATCATATAAAACAACATGAAGGGCATATAATCCAAAGGTCGCTAATTAGAACTCTCATTTGGCAAAAATTTGAGAGTAAAATGTTTGGTTCGGTTTAGTCACTGTATAAATTCACGGAAGTTGCATTTTGGAATTAAATTTGCACTAACTTTTCAGTCAATTTTTAATCCATAAGCATGTTGGATAGGCAGGCATAAGCTCTCAATACCATGAGACATGAGGTGACGCATGATGAGTGAGTTTGGGTGCAAACTCATTTAATGGAGGTGTTGTGTAGCCAAATTAACAGAAAAAATCTTCGATTCATGAGTAAATATATTATCTAGAAAGACAAGTTTATATTGGTATTTTTATACCTCAAAAGGATGAAAAATAGTGAAACAAAGTGGAGTTGAATTAAAACGGCTGCTTCAAGACTCATACTATGAATTGCAAAAACGGTATGAAAATAATGATCAAGATATGGGGCTGTTTTCAATTAAAACAGTTGAGATTGAGTTAAACTCAGTATTTAACTTTTTTGAGAAAGGAGGTGTTTATGAGCTATTTGGTGCAACCCCTCAAGAGAACCGTGTTGCTTTGATGCAAATAAGCATAGCCAATATCGCGAAGTATAAAGTAGCTAGAAATGTATTAATTTTCTTTCGGAAAACCAATGTCAAAGACTGGGTAATGTTTCTTCTTAGTTATACCTCTGGTGTTCCCTTAGAGAAAATGAGACGGGGAGATTTTGATCCAAAAGATTGGAGAAGCCTTGCGGAAGCTTCAGGTGATTTATCGGAAGTGGGGGTTACTGTCTATGAAGGGGAGTATGTATTGGATGATTTCATTGCATACTGCAAGAATCAATATGATGAAGGTGTTTGTTTTGATGTTCTTATCATTGATGGTCTATCACCTCAGGAGACCAATGACCTAGAGGAAGGTGGTAAAGTTAGAGAGGCTTTATCAGGTTTGGCTAAGGACTTGCAAGCTTCAATTATTACTTCAACTGCAACTTATAGGGGTTGGCAAGAAGCAAAGCTAGGAAGGGTGTGTTGAAATTGAAAACAAACTTGCTTCTACTTCTTCCCGCCATGCTTTGTTTGTAGGTTTTATTGTGGCAATAGCATTTATAGCAGGTTTTGCGAACCAAATGTGAGAGACGTTTAAGTAAAACGTGTCAAAGGATTATCACTTGTGCAATGGATGATTTTGTCATTGTATCATTGCTGTTTGTAGTATATTAAGGTTACCTTGAGCGGTGGCTTATGTTTAAAAGTATTCGGTTCTCAGTGTTGTTGTCAATTGTCTCGATCATTGTGCATTATAGGAAGAAATGATGGAATGTATTAGAGAATTTTACTGAAATAGGAGGTGGTATACAATATGGGAGATGAAATAGAGTTATTAAGAAAAACGTGGGAAAGCGCAATGGAAAAAGGCGATATCGCCACTGCAAAAGAACTTGTGGATAAAAATATTGAAATGTATTTAGATGAAGATACATGTGTACTTTTAGTTGCAGTGTCCCATGGTTACTTAGAGCTATGTGAATGGTTGATTCTGCAAAGGCATCAACCAGCAGGGTGGTATAATAGGTGGGGTTATACTGTATTATCAGAAGCTTGCAGAAATGGATACTTGGCGGTTTGTGAGCTGCTTCTTGATCATGGGGCAGAAGTAGGTGGAATTGGAGTGAATGCCCCATTTACATTAGCTATTCAGAATGGGCATACAGATATTTGTAAACTTTTGTTGCAAAGGGGCTTTAAAATTAATCGAAGAAAACGTCGTGAGCTGAATGAGGCTAAAGAAGGGCGTTATCTCAATAAAATTGAAAAATTTATTGAGAAATATGGCGAAGCAAAGTAATAAAGAGGGAGTACATGATAAAAACTCGTAAGTTCATGGTTCTTGTCTTATGCTTGGTTTTGGAGAAGGGAGGTTTATGTCAAAAACGATAAGTGGTGCTTCGCAAGCCTCGTATTTATTATCGAAATCTAAGTTTATTGCTGGTATTCAATGCCCGAAACGACTGTACCTAGAAGTATTTCTGCCAAATGAAGAAAATGATGGTAAAGCAGAAGAAAACCTTCAAATTCTTAATGGCTATGATGTAGGTGATATTGCATGCGCATTGTATCCTGGTGAAATGGTAAAGCTTGATTCAGGTATGGCTTTAGCTATTCGAAAAACTAAACAGCTCATGGCAGATTCAAAAATTGAATGTATTCATGAAGCAACATTCTCTTATCAAAATATTCTGGTTCGTGTAGATATAATGCAACGCCAAGGCGACAGTTGGGTTCTTTCAGAAGTCAAAGCATCTACTGAAGTTAAAGATCACTATTACTATGATGTAGCCGTGCAAGCTTGGGTTCTACAAGGCTGCGGTGTCAAACTTGCATCTAAATATCTTTTGCATGTAAATAATAAGTTTGTTTATCAGGGTAATGGTGATTATCAGGGCTTGATTTTGAATGTGGATATCAGTGATGAAGTTGATGCGTTCATGGATGACATTGACGGAATGAGCAAAGAATTTAATGAGGTTCTTAAGGGTGATATGCCTGAAGTTGTTATGGGCTCCCAATGCAACAAACCCTTAGCGTGCAAGTTTCAAGATTATTGTCAAACAGAGTCTATCCCTGAATTTCCACTTACAGTCTTACCGAGAAGCACAGAAAAGAAACGCCAAGAACTTGCCAACCTCGGCTACCAAGATATTCGAGATATTCCAGATGGTGTGCTAACAAATACCAACCACCAAAGGGTGTGGCGTGTGTCGTGTTCAGGTAAAGAGGAAGTTGATGTAGCTGCTCTAATAGAGCTTAATCATCTGCCTTGGCCTAGATATTATATTGATTTTGAGACCATTTCTCTTGCTGTGCCTAGGTGGAAAGGTGTGCGCCCTTATATGCAAATTCCTTTTCAATGGTCTTGTCATGTTCATCATAAAGATGGTCGCATGGAGCATGTCGAGTTTTTGGATGTTTCAGGTGAAGACCCAAGGGAGCCATGTGCTAAAGCATTGGTAGAACTTGCTGGTGAAGAAGGTGTGTTGATTGCTTACAATGCAGGTTTTGAGAAGATGGTGATTCGTGGTTTAGCAGAAGCTTTTCCTCAATATCATAATGAACTATTAGAAATGAATGAGCGATTCTTTGATTTGTTGCCAATCACAAGAAATGCTTACTATCACCCTTCACAGAAAGGCTCTTGGTCTATCAAGGCTGTGCTTCCTGCGCTTGTTCCTGAGCTAAGTTATAAAGATTTGGATGGTGTGCAGAATGGTGGGGATGCGCAATTAGCTTGGATGAAAGCTGTGCGTTCTGATGCTGAAGTATCAAAGATGATAGCTGATCAGTTATTGGCTTATTGTGAGCTTGATACTATGGCAATGGTAAAGATTATGGATGCCTTATTGGAGCGAGTAAAACATGAAAAAGTTTGACCTTATTAGGGTTGGTTTGTATTTATTGGAAAAGGATGATAAGTCGTAATGGCAATCAAGAAAACTGAATTATATAGCTCATTGTGGGCAAGTTGTGATGAGTTGCGTGGTGGTATGGATGCCTCGCAATATAAAGATTATGTGCTGACATTTCTCTTTCTCAAATATGTATCTGATAAATATTTGAAAGATGAAGCGGGTGCAATGATTATTTGCCCAGAAGGAACTACCTTTCCTGATATTGTAAAGCTTAAAGGCGATAAAGAAGTCGGTGAAAAGCTGAATATTGTGCTCGATGGCATTGCCAAAGAAAATGGGCTGGATTGGCTTACCAATAAAGATAACGATTTCAATGATGAAGAGCGCCTTGGCAAAGGCAAAGAGATGGTGGATAGGCTCTCTAAGCTGATTGGTATTTTTGAAGGTTTGGATTTTGCCAGCAACAGTGCCCAAGGCGATGATTTGCTGGGCGATGCTTATGAATATTTGATGCGAAACTTTGCATCTGAATCAGGCAAAAGTAAGGGGCAGTTTTATACGCCAGCGGAGGTCTCTCGTATCTTGGCAAAAGTGGTCGGGATTACGCCTGACACCACGCAGGATAAAACTGTATATGACCCGACATGTGGATCGGGTTCATTATTGTTAAAAGCTGCCGATGAAGCCAAGAATGGCTTGAGCATTTATGGTCAGGAAAAAGATGTGGCAACCACAGCACTTTGCCGCATGAATATGATTCTGCACAACAATGCCGATGCAGAAGTTGCGCCTGGTGGCCATAGCACCTTAGCCGAACCCTTTTTTAAGCAGGATAACACAGCACTTAAAACCTTCGATTTTGCTGTTGCCAACCCACCATTTTCCTTCAAAGCTTGGAACACAGGTTTTATCCCCGAAGATGATGTGTATGCCCGCTTTGAATATGGTGTGCCGCCTGAAAAGAATGGTGATTATGCTTTTTTACTGCATATCCTTAAATCATTGAAAAGCACAGGCAAGGCAGCGGTGATTTTGCCACATGGCGTGTTGTTTCGCGGCAATGCCGAAGCAGATATTCGCCGTAATTTGATTAAAAAGGGTTATATCAAAGGCATTATTGGGCTGCCTGCCAACTTGTTTTACGGCACAGGTATTCCTGCATGTATTATTGTGATTGATAAAGCGGGAGCCAAAGCACGTTTGCAAAACCCTGACAGTGGCATCTTTATGATTGATGCCAGCAAAGGCTTTAAAAAGGATGGCCCTAAGAATCGCCTAAGAGAGCAAGATTTGCATAAAATCGTGGATGTGTTTAATCATCAAATCACGCAACCACGCTACAGCCGCATGGTGAGCTTGGATGAGATTGCGAGCAATGATTATAATCTCAATATCCCACGCTATATTGATAGTTCTGCTGCTGAAGATTTGCATGATTTAAGTGCTCATCTCAAAGGTGGCATTCCCAATGTGGATATTGAGGCATTGGATGAATATTGGCAGGTGTTCCCAAGTTTGCGGAAAGATTTGTTTGTACCGAAACGCGAGGGCTATAGCCAAGCCTTGGTCAAAGCCAACGAAGTGAAGAAAGCCATTCTAGAGCATGATGAATTTAAACAATTTGCCGAGCAAAGCTTAACCCATTTTGAGCAATGGAAAGCCCAAGCCAATTTAAAAGCATTAAGCCAAAGCGATTTGCCGCGTGATGTGATTCATCGTATTTCAGAAGGGTTATTGCACGCCTATACGGACACACCCTTGTTGGATAGATATGATATGTACCAAATCATCATGGATTACTGGTTTGAATCCATGCAAGATGATGTCTATGTCATCACCCAAGATGGTTGGCTGGCTGGTAGGCTAGTTCGACAAATTTTTGCACAAAAGAAAGATGGCAAAAATGTTTGGAAAGAAACACATGACTTCGAATTTAAGAAGTTGCGGTTTAAAGCTGAAGTTATCCCGCCTAGATTGATTGAGCAACGTTTCTTTAGTGAGGAATTAGAAGAACTGGCTAGCTACCAACAAAAAATGGATGCAGCCTCTCAAAGCTTGGAAAGCTTTATTGAAGAGCAACACCAAGATGAGGACTTATTAACAGAAGCAAAGAATGATAAAGGTAAAGTCACTCAAAAGCTTCTTACTGCACGTATCAAGGCTTTGAATGAATATTGTGCTGACCCTGATGAACTTGAAGCCCTACAACAGTGTTTGGTGCTACTTAAAGCAGAGGCAGCTGCAAAGAAGGTATACAAAGCGTTTAAACTTAAGCTAGATGAACTGGCCTTTGCAAAATATCAGTCACTTTCGCAAGAAGAGTGTCAGCTTTTGATTGTGGATGATAAATGGTTATCAACTTTGCAGGGGCAAATCATCGCTGAAATTGAGCGGGTGACGCAACAACTTGCCAACCGTGTTAAAACATTGGAAGAGCGTTATGCTGAACCATTGCCCAAGCTTGTGGAAAGTGTGGAAACCCTAAGCAACAAAGTGGACGAGCATTTGAAAAAGATGGGGCTTGTGTGGTGAGCCAATCAAATCAAAAACACATACTAGAAGGCTATAAACAAACCGAGGTGGGGGTGATTCCTGAGGATTGGGAAGCTGAAAGCTTGGGTCAGCTGGTTAGCATAACTAGTGGAGAGAGCCCTTCAAAATATGTGTTTGTAGATAGTGGTGTTCCATATTTTAAGGTTGAGCAGTTAAACAATCATTTTAAATATGCTGAAGAAACATGTTATCATTTTACAAAAGGCAAAACAGTGTCTGCACGAAGTGTTGTTTTTCCTAAAAGAGGAGCGTCAATTCTTCTAAATAAAATCAGAATATTTACTCAAAACTCTTTTATGGATACAAACTTGATGTCGCTGACGACATATGAAGGGCTTGATTCCGAATATCTGTATTATTTTTTGACCTATGAAGGTTTGGAGAGTGTTGCGGATACCACATCGATTCCTCAGATAAATAATAAGCACATAATTCCATTTGTTATTCCACTTCCGGAGCCAGAAGAACAAACAGCAATTGCCAATGCGTTATCGGATGTGGATGGGTTGATTGGTTCGTTGGAAAAGTTAATTGCCAAAAAACGCGCCATCAAAACCGCAGCCATGCAGCAACTTCTCACAGGCAAAAAACGTCTGCCCCCCTTCGACAAAACCCACACAGGCTACAAACAAACAGAACTCGGCGAAATCCCAAATGATTGGGAGGTGAGTTCAATTGGAAGTGTTCTTTCAATAACAACAGGTGATAAGAACACCCAAGATAAGGATGATAACGGGCAATACCCATTCTTTGTTAGGTCACAAACAATAGAGCATATCAATTCATACTCTTTTGATGGTGAGGCTGTGTTAACAGCAGGGGATGGTGTAGGTACAGGAAAAATTTACCATTACATTAAAGGAAAGTTTGATTTTCATCAGCGTGTATATTTGATGCACAACTTTTGTGAACGTTTAAATGGATATTACTTTTATATCTACTTTAGTAACAACTTCTATGATCGAATTATGTCCATGACTGCAAAATCATCAGTTGATTCAGTTAGAAGGGAGATGATTTCTGATATGAAGATTGTTTTGCCGCCTATTGATGAGCAGATAGAAATATCAAAAGTTCTGACTGATATGGAGCAAGAAACCGAAGCATTAGAACATCGCCTCAATAAAACCAAACAAATCAAGAATGGCATGATGCAGGAATTACTGACTGGTAAGACTAGACTGGTCTAAATATTTAATTGTGTTTGATGGGCCATAGGGGAGAATCAAGTGGAAAAGCAAAACTTAAGTGAACTGTTTAGTGGTATGTTGTTTAAGATACCTGATTACCAACGGGGCTATGCTTGGGAAGAAAAGCAATGGAATGATTTTATTGAAGATATTGATGCGCTTATTTCTGATAGGAAGGTTAAATATCATTATACTGGTACCATTGTTACATTTACTCCCCCGAATCAGACGGATGTGATTTATAATCGCAAGCCCGTGAAGTGCGTTGATGTGGTGGATGGGCAGCAGCGATTAACCACAGTATGCCTTTATTTGTCAGTCATCATCCATGCTTTAATCAAAGAAGGATATGAAGATTATAAAAATGATATACCTGATTTTTTATTTTGTGGTGAAACAAGCAAACTAACCCCCGCGAATGGAACGGAAGATTTGTTTTTACAACTTCTTAAAGCAGGAACGCCACGAAACCAATTGAATACTCCCCATGAGAAGCGTTTGGCTGAGGCTGTAAAATATTTTTCGAACCATATTGAATCGATTCTTGGCGATACTGATAAGGGCGTTGAGTATTTGGTTTCCCTTTATCAAGCAATTATCAGCAAATTACGCTTCACTTACTATACGATTGAAGAAGAGTGTGAAATCGGTATGACTTTTGAGTTAATGAACTCTAGAGGAAAAGGGTTGTCAGTGCTTGAACTGCTTAAAAACTATTTTATGCACTGGGTTTCTCGCAATGTGGATGATGAGGAGGACAGGTCAGGTTTAACCAAAAAGGTTAATCATGTCTGGAAAGATGTTTATGAGAATGTGGGAACATCTACTGGTACGGAATCTCAATGTTTACGGATTGCTTGGACACTTTATTGTCATCACCTACCCAAGAACTGGCATGGATATGATGGTTTTAAAGAAAAGGAATATGTACCGCTTAGAGATTTTTCTAAAAAAAGTATGGCTGAAACTGAGCAGTTTCTCACTAGGTTTGTTGAAGGGTTGGCAAATGTGTCTTTGCACTATGCATGTGTGGTAAGCCCTAAAGAAATAAACACTTCATCAAAGACTGAGTTACAATGGTTACATCGAATTCATAATACGGGAAATATTGCTAACTTCCTTCCTTTAATTGTGGCAGCACGCATTCATGTAATAGATAAAAAGGTGAGCGAAGACGAATATATTGCGTTGCTTAAAAGCTTAGAGTGCTTTTCTTACCGTGTTTTTTTGGTTGAGGGAAAAAGAAGCAATGCTGGTAAATCAAGCTTTTTTAGGTGGGGAAAAGAGCTATTTGATGGGGATAAGACCTGCTCTGAAATTACGACTGATATTTATGGGTTGATTGATTATTATGTTAATGATCAAATTTTTAAGTATAAAATTAAAGAGCCATTCCAATGGTATGGTCGGAAAAGATTGTTAAAATATACACTGTTTGAATATGAGCAGCATTTGTTGGATAAAGATAGTAAAGGTCAAGCCCCTCGTATCACATGGAAAGATTTAGCCAAAGATTCAACACTTGAGCATATTCTGCCACAAAACCCTGAAGAGAATTCTCATTGGCTAATGGTTTGGACTGATGAAGATATTAAAAAGTATAAGCATGATATTGGTAATTTCGTGCTTACAAGAGACAACTCGAGTTATAAAAATTTTGAGTTTGAAAGAAAGAAAGGTCAAGCTGGTAATGGTATTTGCTATGCTAACTCAGATATTCGACAAGAAAGAAAAATTGCAGATTATTCTGATTGGACTAAAGAAGAGTTGCAACAACGGCGTGAAGAACTTGAAGCTTGGATATTGGACAGGTGGAAAGTTCCTGAGGTTAGGCAACTAAAGGATATTGTCGAAGATGAAGACGAAGACAATGAGTTGGAGGGGAATGCATGAGCGAATCACAGCATGTGGAGTGGAAAGAGTCGTGGCGGGATGAGTATCTGAAATGGATATGCGGCTTTGCCAATGCTGATGGTGGTTTGCTGGTGATTGGGCGCAATGATGCAGGTGAAGTGGTGGGCATTGATGATGTGCATCAGCTTTTGGAAAGTTTACCAAATAAGGTGCAACAAATGCTGGGTATTATGGTGGATGTGAACCTGTGCGAGGAATCGGGTAAACAGTTTATTGAGATTGTGGTGGAGGCTTATCCTTATCCGATTAGTTATAAGGGGAAGTATCATTATCGCAGTGGCAGCACCAAGCAGGAACTAAAGGGTGCAGCATTGGATCGCTTTCTTTTACAAAAGCAGGGCAAACGTTGGGATGGTGTGCCTGTGCCCAAGGTGAGCAGCGAAGATTTAAAAAGTGAGACCTTTGAATATTTCAAAACACAGGCGATTAAAAGCAAACGAGTTAGTGAACAAGATTTAAGTGAAAACCATGCGCTATTGCTTGAGCGCTTACACTTAAATGATGGCGATTATCTTAAACGCGCTGCAATTTTGCTGTTTCACCCCGATCCTGAACGCTTTGTAACGGGAGCTTATGTTAAAATTGGTTTCTTTGCGGCTGATGATGATCTTAGGTATCAGGATGAAGTGCATGGTAATTTGTTTGAGCAAGTGGCAGGTACGCTTGATTTATTGCGAACTAAATACATGAAAGCTGAAATTCGCTATGAAGGTGTGAGCCGCATTGAAGAGTATCCTTTTCCTGAAGCAGCCCTGCGAGAGGCATTGTTAAACGCGATTGCTCATAAGGATTATAGCAGTGGTGTGCCGATTCAAATCAGTGTGTATGACGATAAGATTATTTTCTGGAATGAGGGGCAGTTGCCTAAAAACTGGACAGTGGCACGACTGACCGAAAAGCATCCATCCAAACCCTATAATCCTGATATTGCCAATGCCTTTTTTCGCGCTGGGCTGATTGAATCATGGGGGCGGGGTACGCTTAAAATTATGAATGAATGTAAAAGTGCGGGTTTACCTGTGCCATCCTAT